>Ga0163215_100330_pt1 | contig 93730 bp, 68 predicted proteins | sample SynspAceP_FD_185934 | JGI IMG/M metagenome (GOLD analysis project Ga0163215, IMG submission 185934) | Saline lake microbial communities from Ace Lake in Antarctica - Synechococcus sp. Ace-P (Hybrid Assembly) | ecosystem: Environmental > Aquatic > Non-marine Saline and Alkaline > Saline | place... | reverse complement strand
TGGCTCGTTGGCTGTTGGCTCGTTGGCTGTTGGCTCGTTGGCTGTTGGCTCGTTGGCTGTTGGCTCGTTGGCTGTTGGCTCGTTGGCTGTTGGCTCGTTGGCTGTTGGCTCGTTGGCTGTTGGCTCGGTGCTTTCGGACGAATCAAGGTTAGGCTCGCCTGCTGCGACCGTTTCCATCTCCGACGGTGGGCTGGTAGTCGGTTCGCTGACAATCGGAGCCTCGGTTGTTGTAGGAGCCTCCGTTGCCGTAGGAGCCTCGGTTGTTTGAGGAGCCGCAGTGACTGCGGGGGCCGCGAGTGACCCCGTAGTTTCCGCTTCCGCCGTTTCGAGCTCCTGAGCGGATGCGTTGCTTGATGGCGACACAATGCCGAACCAGCCCATCGCACCGATGCTCAAAACACAACGAAAAAGGATCTGCCTGCTTGGACGCATGGGAGGATCTGCTCAATGAAGAAGGCGGGGCAAGCGTACGAGGCGATTCAGTGATCACGCCAACGGACGTCTTGCAAAACGGGAAACGAACGAAACCGTCGTTCATCCCTGCTCATTAGTCGGGTGGGAGTGGCGGGAGCAAATCAGCCGACAGCGATGTCGGAGATCTTCCCAGGCCGGGGGGATTGTTAAGGGTTGACAAGGTCAGAAGCCGCGTGATCGCCGCCTCATTTTCAAACCAATGTAAGTATATTGTAGTTTCTTAAGACGAATTCGTCAATGCTCAAGGTTGCCGTCGAGGTCCAACGAAGTGCCGCGAATTTCGCTCTAAAACTGGAAATAAACGAACGGGCGAAAACCGCGGGGGGCGTACAACAACAGGCTCCAAATCAAGATTGCCGTCGCGATCGGGCTGAACCACGCCCGCATCGGTAACCGCATTGCACGTCGCAATCTGGTCGTCCACGCCGCATGTTCGATGACCATCACCGCGATCATCAACAACGTCAGCGGCGGCAACCACAGGATTCTCGGGGCTTCGGATGAGCGTGACCAAGAGGGAGGAATCCACAAACGCTCATAAACCTGGACCGCCGTAGCCCCGTCGGGGCTGCGGAACAGCACCCACCCCATCAATACCACCATCATCACGCCAATCCACCGAATCGCCGTCGGCAGCGTCTTGCCCGCCCGATCCGCTCGCTCGAGGCAAAGTGCGGCTCCATGCCAGACTCCCCACATCACGAACGTGACGGCCGCCCCGTGCCACAACCCGCCTAACGTCATCGTCAACATGAGATTGCGATACGTCGCCCCCTCGGAACCCCGCGAACCGCCCAGCGGAATGTAGAGATAATCGCGCAACCAGGTCGAAAGCGTGATGTGCCAGCGATGCCAAAAATCCGCCATCGAAGTCGCTAAATACGGATGCCGGAAATTCACCGGGAAGCGATATCCCAGCATTTTGGCAATCCCGATCGCCATGTCGCTGTAACCGGAAAAGTCGTAATAAATCTGCCCCGCATACGCGATCACCGCAATCCAAACTGTCACGCCGCTATACAACTCCGGCGCGGCGAAGACCACGTCCACGGTCTCGGCCAACCGATCCGCAATCAATACTTTCTTCACCGCACCACGGAGCAATTGCTGAAACCCGCCGTACATCCGTCGGCGACTCAATCGAGGCACGCGACCAAGCTGCGGCAACAGATTGGCCGCACGCACGATCGGCCCGGCCACGAGCTGCGGGAAGAACGCAACGTACAGTGCGAAATCGAGCAAACTCCGCGTCGGCTCCAGCTTTCCCCGATAAACATCGATCGTGTAACTGAGCGTTTGAAACGTGAAGAACGAAATCCCGACCGGCAAAATCACATCGAGACTGCCCGGATGAAAACCCAGCGACTCAACGAGCGGACGGGCCGAGTCGAGAAAAAAGTTGCAGTACTTAAAAAACCCTAACATCCCTAGGTTGACCGCCAAGCTCACGATCAACCAACACCGCCTCAACACGGGCGAGGTGCTCGCCAACATCCTCCGGGCGACGAAGAAATCGACGAACGTCGAAATCAACAACAGCCCACAAAAACGATAGTCCCAGTAGGCGTAAAAGTAATAACTCGCGGCCAACAAAACCAGGTTACGCCGGCGCCGATCGCCCGCCCCGACTGTCCAGGCTGCCACCAAGACGACGCTGAAGAAAATCAGGAATTCGAGTTGCGCAAAATTCAAACGAGGTCGGTGGGTTGGAAAGGTCCTGTGATCGACGGACGCGAGCGAATGAGGATCGGTTTCGTTGGGAAGGATAGCGGAATCGGACCCTGGATGCACCAAGCCGTCTGCGTCCCAAGCAAGTGTTTTTTCACCCTCCCGGCTCCGCCGGAGGGTGAAGTCGTAAACACCCTGGAATTCAGTACTCAAAAGACGCACAACCCTCCCGGGCCGGTCCCTCGTGACGGTTATTCCGATCCTGCCGATCACGGTGTCCGCGCCCGGCCAAGAGACTGAGGAAATCTGGGAGTTTTCTCCGCAAGGTCCCGAAGTTCGTCGCATGGTTGCGGTGAACCTCCAGTCCTGTGGATTAGGCGTTCCGATCCGGTCTGGCAATTTATGTGGACTGGGTTGCTCTCACTACAAACAATCGAACCCTACCTGGGACTATTAACATGACTCGTATCAATACCAACGTTTCTTCTTTGGTCGCGCAAAACCGTCTTCAAAGCAGCAACGCCGATTTGCAAAAATCACTCACCCGTTTGTCGACCGGTTTGCGGATCAACTCCGGCAGCGACGATCCCGCCGGTTTGCTGGCCAGCGAATCGCTGCGTAGCGAAATCACCGGATTGACCAAGTCGATCAGCAACACGCAACGTGCCAGCCAAATCATCAGCACCGCCGACAGCGCCCTGGGCCAAGTCAGCAACCTGCTCAATGACGTCAAAGGCCTCGTCGTCGAAGCCGGCAACTCGGGTGCATTGAGCGATGACGAAATCGCAGCCAACCAACTTCAAATCGACTCGTCACTCGAAGCGATCAACCGGATCGCTCAAACGACGACGTTTCAAGGCCGTAAGTTGCTCGACGGTTCGCAAGACTTTGTCAGCACCGTGGGTGGCGTCGCCAGTGTGAAAGACGTTTCGATCGATCAAGCCAAGCTCGGCAAAACGGGGAGTGTCGATGTCAGCGTCGATATCACGAAAGCAGCCGAGAAAGCCAACGTCACCATCGGCGCCGACGCGTTTAACGCAGCCGAAATCGATCCCTCGGCTACCAACGAAGTGGCAACCAAGACAAGCACGATTTCGATTGGTGGTGAGACCGTCACGATCACCGGGAACGCCGATTTCGCAAGCGTCGAAATTACCGCTGACGATGCCCTCGGTGGCACCGCGACCGCTGTCAACACCACCGGTGCGATTGAGATTACGTTTGATGGTGACTCCGACCCATCGACGGTTGCGGATGTATTGACGGCTCTTAACGGCATCGAGGGTGTTGTCGCGACGAGCGATGGAGATGGCACCGGAACCGTTGTGACCGGAAATGCCGCCGCTTCTGCCAACACGACCGACGGAGCCAACGTCGGACTTCGGGTCACCGCTGCGAACGTCGACGATGTGACGGTCAACTACACCGCAGGTACGGTTGCCGACGCCGTTGCCACGTTCGACTCGGACACGAACACGTTGAACGTCGCGCTCGGCACAACGTCCTCGAACAACACGTTGACCAACATCAAGAGCAAGATCGACGCGCTCGATGACCTGAGCAGCGCAATTGTCGATGATGCTGGCGACGCGTTGGCCGGTGTCGGTGACCTCACCGTCCCCGTCGGTGGCCTCCCTGCCGAAGCGACAGGAACGAAGACCCCGATCGGTTTGAAAGACGATCTCGTCTTCCAACTCAACGGTTCCAGCGGGGCCGAAACGTTCAACTTTGGTGCCGGTACCACCGTCGCACAGGTCGAAGCTGCGGTGAACTTGGTCAGTGATTCCACCGGAGTCACCGCCAGCAACACCGGCGGACTCTCCTTCAGCAGTGAAAGTTACGGCAGCGATGCATTGATCAGCGTCGACGTCATTAGCGAAGGAGGCGATGGAGCCTTCGGAGCGAACCTCTCGGAAACACGTACAAACGGCACCGACGTCGAAGCTCGTATTAACGGTGTCGAAGCCAACGGCAAGGGAAACAAATTCTCGATCAATACGTCTGCCCTCAGCATTAGCCTGACGGTCGACGAAGGCAGTTCGACTGACTTCACGTTCAAGATCAACGGAGGCGGTGCGACGTTCCAACTCGGCCCTGAAGTCACCAGTCAGCAGCAAGCTCGGCTCGGCATCGGCAGCGTTTCGACTGGACAACTCGGCGGCGTCTCAGGACGTTTGTACGAACTCGGCAGTGGCCAAGCCAAGAGCCTGTCCGAGGACGTCAACGGTGCCGCTGAGATCATCAACGAAGTGATCAGCAAGGTCGCTCAAACTCGGGGTCGCCTGGGTTCGTTCCAATCCACGACGCTCGAGTCGAACATGGTTTCGCTCAGCGAAACCAAAGCGAACTTGCAAGAAGCCGAAAGCTCGATCCGTGACGCCGACTTCGCCCAAGAATCGGCCAACCTGACTCGTGCTCAAATCCTGGTCCAGTCCGGTACGAACGTGTTGTCGCTCGCCAACCAGAACCCACGGAACGTTCTGTCGCTCCTGCGATAAAACTCGCCCGAGAGTTTTTGATCAATTGATTGATCCATAAAAACGAAACCCAAGAGTAAGGTCCGGCCTGCTCTTGGGTTTTTTCGTCGCTCGACTCTTTGAGTCGAGTGTTGCTGCCCGCTTCACGCCCGACTCAAAGAGTCAGGTTACGTATTCGTCGCGTTCCACACCGATGCGCGGGCATCGACGCCTTTTGATACCCCACAGCTTCATCCCTTCGGGATAACGACCCATTCCATACGGAATTAGGTTGTGGAGTATAAAAAGGCATCGACGCGCGCGAGTTCACACGGTATCTCGCTTGCTCCCTCGCGTGTCGGGCTTGAAAATCGATCGGCTGCTCGCCACGCTTCGTGCCCTGAAACGGGTGTACCTGCTAAACTCGGAGACATGGACAATACTCTCACTCGAAACCTGTTGGCGATCCTCTCGCTAATCACGACGGCCAGTCTTCACGCCCAAAACCCGCCCCCGCCCCAACCGTTTCGGATCGAGGTCGTCGACGGGCAAAACGGATGGCCGGTGCCGCTGGTGCATTTCCGGACCACGCATCATGTCGACTTCGTCACCGACAACGCGGGACTCATCGCCGTCGACGCTCCCGACCTGATGAACCGGGAGGTCTATTTCCATGTTCAAAGCGACGGATACGAATTGCCGGCCGACGGTTTCGGCTATCGCGGCGTGCGATTGAAACCGACGCCGGGGGCAACCGCTCGCGTCGAACTCAGGCGTACCATGCTCGCCAAACGGATCGGGCGACTCACCGGGGCCGGACGCTTCGTACACGAACAACGACTCGCCGAACCCCCGGTGCAACCCAATGACTCGTGGAGCGAAAACGGTGTCTTCGGATGCGACAGCGTTCTGACGATTGCGCACCGCGGCAAACGGTTTTGGTTGTGGGGTGACACGACAATGGCCTATTACCCGCTCGGTTTGTTTCATAGCAGCAGCGCCACGACGAGCCTCCGTCCGCTCGCATCGCTGGAACCGCCTCTGCGTCTCCGCTTTGATTACTTCGTTGACGATACCGGCAACCCTCGCAACGTCGCCGAGATGCCGGGCCGGGGACCGACCTGGTTGAGCGGTTACGTCAGTCTGCCCGATTCCGACGGCAACGCGAAACTACTGGCCACCTACGTCAAAATCAAACCGCCGCTCGAGGCCTACGAGAAAGGGTTGTGCGTTTGGAACGAGGAGACGGAGAACTTTGAACGTCTTAAAGTTCTCTGGGAACAATCAAAATCCCCCGACGATCCTGCGAGTCCGCCGGAAGGACATCCCACATTCTGGGACGACGCCGACGGCAAGCGATGGGTGTTGTTCGGTGACCCGCTGCCGAAGTTACGCTGCGAACCGACGATGGAGGCTTGGCAAGACCCAGACGCGTGGGAAGTGTTGAGTCCGCAGGTCACGATCCCAGCGGCGAGTGACTCCACCGCAATCCGACCGCACCGCGGTTCGATCGCGTGGAGTTCTTACGGAAAACGCTGGGTCACCGTGTTTGTGCAAGAGGGGGGAACGCCCTCCTTTCTCGGTGAGGTTTGGTTCGCCGAAGCCGACTCGCCGCTCGGACCTTGGGCAGGCGCCGTGAAAATCCTGAGCCACGAAAAGTACTCTTTTTACAACCCGCGTATTCACGCTGACATGACCGAGGACGGTTCCCCCGTGTTACTGTTCGAGGGCACCTACACCAAGCAGTTTTCCGGTAACTCAATCGCCACGCCACGATACGACTACAACCAAATTCTGTACCGTTTGGATTTGGACGAACTGTGAACGCTCCAGGGCTTGTCTGATCTGGGCAGCGAACCTTAGTCTTGCCCAGCGGAGTAAAAACTGCGTGAATCGCCATTACCCTGCACTCGCTTATCTTTTTCGTTTTTCCCATCCGGAATCCCTCATGAGCCCATCCGCCCCACCGCCCGCAGCCGTCCTCCATGAACTGCCTGCCGGATTCCGTTTTTCCGGAGCGACCGGCGGCATCAAAGTGAGCGGCAAACCGGATGTTTCTCTGATCGTTTCGGACGCCCCTTGCGTCGCTGCGGCAGTCACGACCACCAACCAAATCTTTGCCGCCCCGGTGCAGTTATGCCGCGATCGTTCACCACGATCGACCTGCCGCGCCGTCATCACGAACAGTGGCAACGCCAACGCGTGCACCGGTCGCGAAGGTTTCAACGACGCCATCGCGATGTGCCAGCATGTCGCCGAGATGATCGGCTGCGCCGCCGAGGACGTGTTGGTGATGAGCACCGGTGTGATCGGCAAACGCTTGCCGATGGACAAAGTCGCCCACGGAATCCGGCTGGCCGGCGACGCACTCGGTACCGATGAACAACATTTCCTGGCCGCCGCCGACGCGATCTGCACGACCGACCAATTCCGGAAAACCGCCTCCGCCCGGTTCGACTCCAGCGGCCAAACCTATCGCATCGCCGCGATGTGCAAAGGCGCCGGCATGATCGCGCCGCACATGGCCACGATGCTCGGCGTGATCCTCACCGATTACCCCCTGACCCAAGACGCCGCCGCCGTCGCACTCCGCCGGATTGTCGAACGAACGTTCAACCGCGTCAGTGTCGACGGACACATGAGCACCAACGACACCGTCGTGCTGATGAGCAGCGGAACCGTTGCCTCTGATCAAACCGAACAGAGCGAAGATGAAAAACTGAGCCGCGATGAACAACCACACGCTCACTTCATCGAATCGGCAACGCAGGTGAGTTTAAAACTCGCCAAGATGCTCGTTGCCGACGGAGAGGGAGCCGTCCGTTTTTTCGAAGTCGCCGTGCAAGGCGCTGCCCGCGACGAGGACGCGTTTGAAATTGCGAAATGCGTCGCCGCGAGCCCACTCGTCAAAACCGCGATCCAGGGTGCCGACCCGAATTGGGGCCGCATCGTCTCGGCCGCCGGCTACGCCGGCCCGAAAATCGAAGTCGAGAAAACCTCGCTCGCAATCGAAGGCAACACCGTATTCCAAAACGGCCAACCACTCCCCTTCGACGCTGCCGAATTGAGTGGGCTGATGAAACAGGCATCCGAAGTCAAATTGCAATTGACCGTCGGCGGCGGCCCAGGCACCTCGACCTACTGGTCGAGCGACCTAACCGAAGATTACGTACGGTTCAACTCGTTGTACACGACCTAGGTCGCTACACCGCTTGGGTCTGCTCGTCCACATGCAGGATCTGGTTTCGCATGCGCGTTGCCATGACGTAGCGTGGTTGCCCGCCGAATCCACGCCCGCTTCCTCGTCGACTCGCAGAAATTTAAAAGCGAATCGGTTTTCCAGTTTGGCCATGTTGGCTTTGAGCGAGCGCATTTTGTTCTTGGGTAACCCCAAGTGCTCGTCGAACTCTGGTAACTCGGGTTCGTGCTGGTTTCAAGTGCTAGCGACAGCAATGGTTTGCACTCCGCCCGCCCAGCGTGATGGATCAGGACGGGCGTTGAACGAGGCCAGAGGTCGTGCGGGCTGCTCCGGCACGCATTCGGTTCGGAGAACCGAGCGACAATCCCCGAACCGGCTCGCTATATCACGCCTCTTTTTCGGACCCCTGTGAGCTGAGCTTGCTCACAGCGAACAAGTTTTGAGATTGGAGAGGATTATCCCTTCGTGAATTCCAGAACGCCGTCCCAATCGTTTGGGGCGATTCGATGATGCTGAAGAATGCGCTGGAGCAAGACGTCTTTGGGGCGGTCCCAGGCGGGCAGTTCGTGTAACTGTTGATAGGCGTGCTCCCAGCGTCCTTCACCGAATGCGGTGAAGGCCTGCCGGGAAATTTCGAGTTGCTCGGTGCTCAGTTCCGGTTGCCCTTCCATCGGCACGATCAACTGATGAATCTCGACCGGGGTTTGCGTCCCCGCCGCTCGGACGCGACCGAGTGTTCGCAACCGGAACCCGTGACGAAAAGAACCATCGTCTGCACCGGAGTCTTGCTGGTGAGACAGAAGGTGCGTGGCGGTGGTTTCGTCAACGAGAATCTCGACACCAAAAATTTTGGTGAGGCCTTCGAGGCGACTGGCGAGATTCACGACCGGACCGAACGCGGTCACTTTGACTTGGTCGACCGTGCCGATGCGTCCGGCGACGGCTCTCCCGGACGCGATCCCGATCCCGCACCGGAACCCGGATTTGCCGCGAGCATAATCTTGGCGGATCGCAGCGGCGGCTTGAGCGGCGGCGATACTCGCGGCGACCATCGGGTCGGTCCCGTGCGGTAGCGGCAGCGGCCATCCCCAAAAACCCATTGCCGCATCACCGTGGAAATCGCCGATCACGCCCTCGGTATCGAGAATGTGCTTGGTCATCACGCCGAGCGCCGCACTGACCTGTTCGAGCAGCACGAGCAATTGCCCGCTCTGTTGTTCGGACGTACGAGAAAAACCTCGCAGGTCACAGAACATGACCGAAAGATCGCATTCGCGCGGTTGCAACCAGTTTTCAGAATCGGTACCCGCGATCGCATCGAGAACGACGGGGGCGAAAAAACGACGCATCGCCGCGTGCCGTTGTTGGAAATGGTTGGCTTGGCGAATCCCCGAAACGAGCGAACCGACGACTTCGGCAAACTTGACATCGTCTCCGAGTCGATCGGCGATCCCGGCGGCGGCGTTTGCGGAGGAGAGGTTCGGGGTCATGCCCGCGCGACTGCCGGTGACGTACAGCACCCATCCCCGGCACGCGTCGCTGCGGAGCGGAACGCAAAATGCCCAATCGACATTTTCGGCCGCGGTGAACTCGATCGCCGAAGGGCGCGTCGACGCGAGGTTGCCCGGCGAAGCGGGATTCGATGCCGACGGGTTGTCCCAAAAGTGCAGGACACTGTCACGACGCCGCAGCGTTGCGGCGACCAGTTTCGTGCTGACGTCGTAGGAGGTCGCCATGCTGTCGCGAACATCGTAGTGCAGAATTTGCATCGAGGTCGGCTTGGGCGGCGACACGCCTTCCCCCGAAACCAAATCCGCGATATCCGCACGGACGATCGCGACGGCCGATGCCGAGGGCGTTGCCCGTAAGAGGACATCGGTCACGCGAGCAAACAGTTCTTCATCACTGACGCTGCCGGCGACGAGGTCGGGCAGTCTCGCGAGCAACTCGATTCTCGCTTGGGTGTCGTGGAAACTGCGTTGGCGAAGTGCCGATTCGGCAAACGCCATTTCGGTGACCTCACCCGCATACGACGCCGCGAAATGCTCGGTTGCATTCGCGTCGGGGCCGCCGCGAGATTCCTGCCTAGCGCCCGAGGAGATGTCCTCGCCAGCAGCCTGGCCCCGGTGGATCGACGGCTCGGCTCGATCGAGCGGTGACGGCGTGCCCGCCGGGTCGCTGAACCCAGGGCGACGAGCCAGAGTAAACGTGGTGCGTCCGATGACGAAATGCTCCCCCGGAACGACGACGAATTGATCGCGTGGTTTTCCGCGATAAAAAATCGGATTGCGGGACCGTGGGTCGCGGGTGACTCGCAGCCGATCACCCGACAGAGTGCTCAGCAAGGCATGGTGGCGTGAAATCGAACTGTCCCAAGGCACCGCCCACGGGATCGCGGCGACGTGACGTTTCTGCCGTTGATCGATCGCAGTGGCGCCCGCCCCGGCGTCGGCATACTCAGGTGCCGGCGCCTTGTCGCGATCACTTTGATCGTGCCCCCGGTCCGCAGTCGCGGGGGATGCGGGGGACGAAGCGGCCGCCGAATTCGCTTTCAAAGACGCTGGCGAGCTTTGCGGTTGCCGGCCTAACAGCACGTCGCGCGCCGCAGCAATCTCGGGCAGCGCTCGCCGCCATCGGTGGTTCGTCGGGCCGTCGGATTCCTCGCCGCCGCCCTGGGCAATTAAATCAGGCATGTTGCCTCACTGAGTGGATGTCCATTTCAGTCCCAAGATCGATCCGACGAGCATCGCCAGGAAGAGAAATCGCAGCCACGTCACCGGCTCGCCGAGCACCGCGATCCCAAAGATCACCGTGCCGACCGCGCCGATTCCGACCCAAACCGGGTACGCGGTGCCGATCGGCAGCCCCCGCACGGCTTGCGCCAACAGCACCATGCTCAGCACGATCGCGGTGACGGTGATGATGGTCGGAACTAGGCGAGTGAAACCGTCGGTGTATTTCAAGCCGATCGCCCACACCGCTTCCAGAAGTCCCGCTAGCAAAAGATATGTCCACGCGTTCATGGGATCGGCAATCCGCCCGGCCCCAGGATAACGCGAGCCACGTTGATATAAATCACGATGCCGAGAATGTCAACGATCCCCGCCACGAACGGATTGCTCATCAGCGCCGGATCGAGCCCCAATCGTTTGAACATGATGGGCAACGTCACCCCGCACAGGCAGCCACAAAAGACCACCGACAACAGCGTCAGCGGAATCACCGACGCGGCCCACGCGGTGGGCGCGACGAACAAGGCCACCACGAATCCGATCAGCGACAGGAAACCGCCCAACGCCGACGCGACGAACACCTCTCGCGTCAACACCTTCGGCAGGTCGGTTAACTTCACCTCGCCGCCCGTCATCGCCGTGATCACCAGCGTCGCGGATTGGCTGCCCGAGTTGCCTCCCGAACTGATGATCAGTGGAATGAACCAAACCAACCACGCGTTCGCGGTCAGTTCCGTTTCATAGTGCCGCAGCGCGAATGCGGTCAACAACGCGGCAAAGAACAGGATCGTCAACCAGATGCCGCGCTTGTATGACAGCATCACCAACCCGATGCGAAGGAAATCGCCTTCCAAAGGCGCCACCGCCGCGATCCGCTGGGCGTCTTCGGTCAACTCCTCGCGGACGACATCGATCACATCGTCGTGCGTGATGATGCCTAGCATTTGCCGGCCCGAATCGATGACCGGGATCGCGAGCAAGTTGAATCGTTCGACTTTCGCGGCGACCGACTCCTGGTCCTCGCCGGTGAGGGCAACGATCACATCGGTTTCCATCATCTCGCCGAGAGTGACCGATTTGTTCTTGAGCGATGAAACCAACTGACGCGTCGAAACGATCCCGCGCAACACGTTATTGTCGTCGACGACGTACAGGTAATAGATCGTCTCCAAATCGCGGGCTTGGCGTCCCAGCTCATCGAGTGCCTCAGCGACACTGAGTTTCTCACCGAGTTTCGCCACCTCGGTGGTCATCAAAGCGCCCGCGGTGCCAGCGGGGTACGAGCGCAGTCGCTCGATATTCCGTCGCTCGTCGGCAGGCAGTAGCTGCAGGATCTCGTCGACGCAGGCGAGCGGCAACCCTTGGATCAAATCGACGCGGTCGTCCTCCGGGATCTCTTCGATCAAGCGTGCCGCTTCGGCCGGCGGTTCGGCCGCGAGCATCGTGAGTTGGCGACTCTCATCGAAATAGCTAAAGATCTCGGCACGACGCTCCGGTTCAGTGTGCTGCAACACTTTCCAGACTTCCGCGTCGCAGAGTCCCTCCATGAACTCCGCCGTTCGACCGGGGTTCAGGGCGAGGCAAAACTCACGCAGCTCGGAGTCCTGCCCGAGGGCAAGCATTTCGCGAATCTCCGGCAGGAACAGCGTGTTGATCAAATCAAGTTTCCAGGAAAGCAGTGGTTCGGAAAAGTGTTTCGGGTTACTGGCCGTTTTGGCGTTAGCCACGGTTCTCACGTTCAACCGGGGCTAACGCCCAAACGGCTAAATGCAATGAATTCCCCGAACCTGCTCAGCCGGTTGGTGGCAGCTCGCGCAGTGCAACGCACCGAGCCCCCACGCAATCTTTTCGCAGGGGATGGATTGGACGTCCACGCCCAGGCACAGGTCCTGAAGGATACCGATCGCCCGATCGTCACTGGCCGGCTCGGCAAACGTCGGAACCAAAATTCGCCCCGGACCGATCCGCAGGAAATTGCAATAACTCTGCGGCACGTTTTGCCCGTCAATCGTTCGTGGCGCGGGAGTCGGCAAACGGTGGGCCACGATCTTCGGGCTCGTTTGCATTCCCCATAAACGAATCTGTTGAAAGTTCGCTTCGAGAGCGGCATGGTAAGGAACCTCGTCGTTCGGGGCCACTGCCACGACGATGTTTTCGGGGTCAACGAAACGGGCCATTTGGTCAATGTGTCCATCGGTATCATCGCCGGGGATCAACCCGCCGTCGATCCAGGCGATTTCATGCACTCCGAGATACTGGTTCAAACGGCGGGCAATTTGATCTTGGGTCAGGCCCGGGTTGCGATTCGGATCGACGATGCACGCCGAATGCACCATCAACCGACCGGTCCCATCGGTGTCCAGGGCACCGCCTTCGAGGGTTAATTCCGCGTGCAGACAGCGCAATCCTGCAGCGCGAGCGATTTTTGCACCGGCGGCCCGATCGAGGTCGTGCGGGTGGTACTTGCCGCCCCAGGCGTTGAAATTCCAGTTGACCGCGAGTACCTCGTTTTCTTCCTGGACGAACGTCGGACCGAAATCACGAATCCAACAATCGTTGGTAGGGATGTCGACGATTTCAATGTCGGCGGTTTCAGCATCGGCGGTTTTCCCGGATGCAGAAACTGCCCGCAGGACTTCGCGACAGGAATCGGCCAAGGCCCCCGCCGCAAGAATCCGCACCGGGGTGGACTCGGCGATCGCGTGGGCGAACACGGCAAAAGCCTCGGGGATGCCGTCGAAATGACCGGGCCAGGTTTCGAGGTTGTGTGGCCAAGCCAACCAAACCGCGTCGCAGGGTTCCCATTGAGCGGGCATCCGCCGCGATGGGGCTGAGTCGTCCGCTGGCTCGGAGGCTTCGGGGCTCACTCCGGTTTGATCTCTTCTTTGACTTTCTGGACAAAGTGAGGGGACTTGCCACCTTTGCTCAGTTCCTCGGCGCGTTTGACCGCCTCGGGTTGCTTATCAAAATCAAAAACGGCGACGCGTTTGAGGTTTTGGCTAAATACGCCCCAATACAGACGCAACCGAACATCGGCAGCGGCTTTCTTGGTTTTGCGTTTGGAGGCTTTCTTGCGTTTGACCTCTGCTGCCAGCTTTTCAGCAGCATCTGCTTCGGCTGCTTTTGCCTGCCGATTGACGACCTTCCGAGCCATAAATCTCAGCGTGGGGGTTAGTGGGATGGGAACGGAGTGAAAAATAGGTCCGGTAGATTATCCGCTCAACGAGGATTTGTCAGGGGGACGAGGGGGAGAAAACTTTCGCGACCTGATTTTGCGGCTGATTTCCCTCTGTCTCGGCGAGCCTGACGCCGGCCGGGACGAAGAAATTAGGGGCTGTCAAAAAAATGAGCCCAAGGATCGCTATTCGGGGCCGCACGATTCGGATAGGCTATTGGTTCCCCTTTTGTGGGCCAAACCGGGCCGCTCCGGCACCGCTTGTGCACCTTGCGGAATCTCCCCGCCAGAGGGACTAATCAACGAGCGGCTTCTCTCAAAATACGAGTTTGAACATGCAGGTGAATGTTTCGGCCCGCCACGGCACTCTTCAGCCTGGAGACCAGGACCTGATCGAGGAAAAGGCAATCAAGTTAAGGCGATTGTACGACCGCATCAATGCAATCGGGGTCACCGTCGATTTGAAACAACTGGACAAACCAGTCGTCGAAATCATCGTTTCCGCCGAACATGCCGAAGATTCCATCGCGCGAGCCGAGGCGAGCAATGTCTTAGCCGCACTCGACAACGCGATCCCGAAAGTCGAACAGCAACTGCGGAAGCTCAAAGCACGCAAAACCGGCAACCGAACTGCGGCTCACAAACACGTCGAAACCGTCGATGACGACGAGGTCTGAGCGACGCTCCGAACCTCTTCGCAGCCCTTTCTTTATTCCAAACACCTTCCATCTCCATCCAAGGCAATTTTTTGCTATGAAGTTCTCTGACTTTGTCAAGAAAGACGCAATCCGCGCTAATCTGAAATCGACCACCAAGGAGGCCGTCATCGACGAACTCGTCCAATCTCTACTCGACGCCGGCGAAATCACTGCGGATCAGCGGGACGACATCATCGCCGCGATCATGAAACGCGAAGAACTCGGCAGCACCGGCATCGGTCGCGGCGTCGCTGTCCCCCACACCAAACACCCCAGCGTCGCGTCGCTCGTCGGTACCGTCGGTGTCAGCGAAGTGGGCGTCGATTTCGATTCGCTCGATGGTGAACGCGTGCAATTGTTCTTCCTCCTGATCAGCCCCCCCGAACGCCCCGGCGATCACCTGCGGGCTCTCGAAAATATCTCCCGACAACTCCGCGACGAGTCGTTCTGCCGATTCCTGAAGCAAAGCAAATCGACCGACGACATCCAGCAACTCCTCCAAGAAGCCGACGACAATCAGTTCGCCGCCGGCTGAACCAAACCACGTCTGCTACGTACCACCAAAAACGAGAACTTAGGCGTTGACTGGCATTCCCTTCGACGCCGTTATCGTTCAGAATCCAGCCATCACCCGGCCACTCCTGGTGAACAAATGACTCAAACACCGCTCAATGCCCAATCCGAAATTCAACGCACGGTCCGTGTGATCAATCCGCAAGGGCTGCACGCACGCCCAGCCGACCTGCTCGTGCGCTGTGCGGACGGGTTTGAAAGCAAAATTTTGGTCAACAAGGGCTCCGAACAAGTGGATTGTCGCAGCATTTTGTCTCTGTTAACGCTCGGTGCCACCGAAGGAACGGAACTGAAATTGACCGCCCAAGGGCACGACGCCGAAAATGCTCTCGCAGCAATCAGCGAACTGTTCGAACTGGGATTTCACGAACTGGGGTTCCAAGAACAAGGCGAAACATCGCCTCCAATTTAAAAGGCTCTGACTCAACCGGTTAGTTCACGTGAGATCTCGTTGCCGTTGGCGTGAGAAACTCTGTGCCGAATGAATCCGGCCCCTTGAGATCCGTGAGCCTCGAACAAATAAACAACCCGCACTCCCCTGCATCGCGTTCAGCCCCATTGCACGGGCGACATCCACGGCAGGAACGAAACGCGCCGCTCGCGGCGATCCCGACCAACCTATTTTCATAAGAGTTCACACGATGCTGTTTGTTTTCGATCACAAAAGGACGACCAGCGAAACCTAGACTTTCGAATCGCTCTTACAATTCGCCCACTCGGCGAAACCGCAAAATTCGTACTCGTCCGAGATCGTCGCCCGAAAAACAGGGACTGGCCGCTCGGGCGATGTTGATCGCGGGAGAGTGATGGGTCTAATCTCGCTTCTAATTTTCAAGCGATTGAATGAGTTGTGTCCGCACGGCAGTGCGTCTTTCCAAAGGCGTTCGTGTTTGATAGGGGACGAACCATCGGTCGTGTGATTATCGAAAACCAACGGCGTTGATCGCGATGCTGGAACTACAAGGCATTCCCGTTTCACCTGGCGTGGCTATCGCCTCGGCCCTGGTGCTCGACGCCGATGGATATCGAATCCCTCGATGTATCGTCCCCGCGTCGGATGTCGACGCGGAGTTCGCCATGCTGCACGCCGCCGTCGACGTGGTCTCGCAGCAACTTGAGCAGAATCGGCTGGAAACGACCGCGACCGCAGGCCGACAAACCGGCGACATCTTCGCGGCGCAACTGCAAATGCTGCACGACCCGCGGTTGCACAGCGAAGTGGAAAAACGGATCGGGGAAGACCGACAATCCGCCGCGTTCGCCGTCAGTGGCGTGCTGCACAATTACGCCTCGGCGCTGCAAAGACTCGAAAACCCGTTTCTGGCCGACCGGGCCCAGGACGTGCTCGATATTGAGCGTCAACTCCTGTTGCAACTCGGCGCCGTCACCCGGCAACCGCTGAAGGGCTTGAACGAATCGGTCATCATTCTCTCTCGGATGCTCACCCCGAGCGAAACGGCGGGACTCGACCGAACGTTCGTCAAAGGATTCTGTACCGAGATCGGTGGCCCCGGTGGGCACACCGCGATCGTGGCCAAGGGTCTCGAAATCCCCGCCGTCGTCGGGATCGGTGAGTTCCTCTCGGTGATCACCGGTGCGGATTGCGTGATCGTCGATGGGGATCGCGGACGATTGATCATCGACCCGACCGAAGAGGTGCTCGAGCAATACCGTCAGCGGGCCGAGTACCGCCGCTCGCTCGCCGAACGACTCGCTCAACAAAGCGAGTTGCCGGCCGAAACGAGCGACGGAACGCGGATTTCCCTCAACGCGAACATCGAATTCCCGCACGAAACCGCCGCCTGCCTGCAACGCGGCGCCGATGGGATCGGGTTGTACCGGACCGAGTTTTTATACTTGTCGTCCGAGGAAGAACCCAGCGAAGAGGATCACTACCAAGCCTACGCTGAAGTCATCCGGCAAATGGACGGTCGCCCCGTCGTGATTCGCACACTCGATCTCGGGGCGGATAAAATGGGCCACGGCAAACGCAGCCAACAGGAGAACAACCCGTTCCTCGGACTTCGCAGCATCCGTTTGTCGCTGCGGAATCTCGACCTGTTTCGACCGCAACTCCGCGCCGTCCTCCGCGCCGCGGCTCTCGGCGATGTGAGGGTGATGTTCCCGTTGGTGACGACCATCGGCGAACTCCGCCAAGCCAAATTGCTGCTCAATGTGGTCGCCGAGGATTTGAAAGAAGCTGGCATCGATTACCGCAGCGACCTGCCCGTCGGCATGATGGTCGAGGTGCCCGCAGCCGTCATCATGCTCGATCACTTTGCCTGCGAAGTCGATTTTTTCAGCGTCGGTACCAACGATTTAACGCAGTACACGCTCGCCGTTGATCGGTCCAACGAATCCGTTGCCGATCTCTATCAATCGAGTGACCCGGCGGTGTTGCGGCTGATCCAAGCCAGCATTGACGTGGCCCGCGAAACCCAGACGCCGATCAGCGTGTGCGGCGAAATGAGCAGCAACCCGGCCCGAGCTTTGTTGCTCATTGGCATGGGGGTTCGCAATCTCAGCGTCCCGCCGTCGGCCCTGCCGCGAGTTAAAAAGGCGATCCGCAACGTTTCGCTGGACCAATGCCTCGCGATCGCCGAACGTGTTCGCAAGCTCGAATCGGCACGCGATGTCGATCTTTACCTGCTCGACCGACTCGCCGATCTGGCGCCGGAGTTGGTGATGAAATGAGCCGCACGAAACGAAACCCTCGCTCCAACAGCAACCGCTCGCCGAACCTTCAACCGATCGACACGCCCCGCTACCGTTATCGGGTGCGGTTTGCCAAAACCGGGTTACTGCGTTGGATCAGCTACCGGGATCTCGCCAGTTTGTGGGAAAAGATCGGACGACGGATCGAGTTGCCGTTTTCGATGTCCGAAGGTTTTAATCCGAAACCCAGAATGCCGTTCCCGTCGGCACGCGCGCTCGGCGTGGAGAGTCTCGACGAGGTACCCGACCTCGAACTCAGCGAACCGTGGACGGCCGAGCAATTGTGCGAACGATCGCAACTCGACAACCAACCCGGTTTGACCGTCAACAGCGTCATCCAAGTCGATTTAGCGGACGGGAAATCCCAGCTCGCGGCGATGGATTACGACGTCTCGCTACCCGATGATTTTGATGAAAACGAAGCCGGTCAAATGGCCCAGGCGATTGACCAATTGAAACAAGAACCCACCGTATCGATCGAGCGGAAGGGGAAAACGGTCACCGTGGAGGTGGCGATCCAACTCCCCGTTCTCGATCTCCTGACTGAGAAACTCGTCGCTCGCATCGTCTGCCGAGAAGGGGCGTCGTTGAAAATACACGACCTCCTGAATCTGCTCGACGCGAGCGATTGGCCCGAAAGAGGCGCGTCGATCATTCGCACCGCCATGACTCTTAAGGGCGAACCAATACATTCGTAACACCGGCGTCCATGCGGCCACCCTTGGAGGGACGGTCGCATTCAGCCGGTCTCAACACCCTCTCGAAAGGGATTTTTTATGAAACGTGAAATGCTGATCAATGTTCTCGAACCAGAAGAGAGCCGCATTGCGGTGGTGGAGGACAACGTACTCGAAGAACTTTACGTCGAACGCAAAAGCATCGAAGCCTACGCCGGTAACATCTACCGAGGCAAAATCGTCAATCTCGAACCGAGTATCCAAGCCGCCTTCGTCGATTTCGGTGTCGGAAGAAACGGGTTCCTCCACATCAGTGATGTCGAACCGCAGTACTTTCGCCAAGGCGGTTACGATCCCGAAGAAATCATGCGCGAGTCCGACGAAATGGCCGCCGCCTCGGCCAAACGCAATCGAGAGAGCGGACGCGGTAATTCGCAGGTCTTCAAAGGCGGACGCCCCCGAATCAAACCACCGATCCAAGAACTCTTCAAACGCGGCGACGAAGTCCTCGTCCAAGTCATCAAAGAAGGCATCGGCACCAAAGGCCCAACGCTCTCGACGTATCTCTCCATCCCCGGTCGTTATCTCGTGCTCATGCCCGCGCTCTCGCGTGTCGGAGTGAGCCGCAAGATCGAAGACGAAGACGATCGCCGCCGACTTAAGAAAGCACTGCACGCCTGCAACCCGCCCAAGGGACTCGGGTTCATCGTTCGCACCGCCGGTGCCGGACGCAGCGAAGAGGAACTGCACCGTGACATGGATTACCTTTTGCGGTTATGGAAAGCCATCGTCACGCGAATCGAAACCACCACCGAACCGGGCGAAATTTACGAAGAGAGTGACCTGATCATTCGCACGATTCGCGACATCTACAGCGACGACATCGATCACATCCTGATCGACGAAGAGGAGTCGTACAACAAAGCTCGCGCGTTCCTGAAAAACGTGATGCCTCGTGTCGTCGACCGGTTGAAACTCTATGATGGGAACGTGCCCCTGTTCCACAAATACAATCTCGAAGAAGAGATTGTGAAGATCAACCAACGCCAAGTCCAACTCAAGGGCGGCGGCTCGATCGTCATCGATCCGACCGAAGCTCTCGTAGCGATCGACGTCAACAGCGGCAACTTCCGAGGCAACGCGTCGCCCGACGAGAACGCCTTCCGCCTGAACGTTTCCGCCGCCAAAGAGATCGCCCGGCAACTCCGCCTGCGTGACCTCGGTGGCGTGATCGTGAACGATTTTATCGACATGCGGAAGGAAAGTTATCGTCGCAAAGTCGAACGGGTACTCCGCGACGCGATGGCGAAAGACCGGGCGCGGACCAAAATTCTCCGCACCAGTCCGTTCGGATTGATCGAGATGACTCGGCAACGGATTCGTCCGAGTTTGAAGCGGAGCATCTACCAAGATTGCCCGTGTTGCAAAGGCCGCGGATTGGTCAAAACGCCCGAGAGCATGTCGATCGAAGTCGTCCGGACGCTCGCACTCGCGGTCAAGAACAAACACATCGTTCGTGTCACCGTCCGCGTCAACGACACCGTCGCCGCGTTCTTAAATAACAAGAAACGTCGCGCCGTCACCGAGATGGAAGACGCCGGCACCATGACCGTGCAGATTTTAGGCAGCGAAGGTTTGTTCCCCGAACACCTCGAAGTCGATTGCCGAGACAACCACGGCGAACGCGTCGAAATCGATTCGTAAGCACATCGTCACGATGGATTCGGTCGAACCACGTAGCAGCGTCTCTCTGAGACGCTGAAAATGGCGAGTCTCAGAGAGACTCGCCAACGTGTGGTTTTGCCGAACTTTTCAGCTGATGTGCTTAGGACGCTCAATGATCCGATGGAGGCATCGGGAGGTTTTTGAGATCGAGCTGATCTTGCGAGCGTCCCGATGCCTCTTTCATTTTCCGCAGCCAGGCCAGGCTCGCGAAGGGTCGATTGTCGGTCACCATCGCCGAGCGAAAGAGATCTTCGATGGGTTCGGATTCCAAACCGGGGATGAAATCGAAAAGATCAATGTACCCTGCGTCACAACCGAGCATCATGAGATGCTGTGTGCGTACAAACGCCAACGAAACGGCAATTGGTTTCTCGATGCCTGTGGCGGGATCGATCTCGTTACTGAGCCAGTAGGCGTTGAACTGAGACAGCACTTCGAAGATTGCTTGTTCGGATCTCGGCGTGCGTTGAAAGATGATGTCAATGTCCTCGGTCGCCCGAACGTAGCCGTGGTGAATGACGGCGTGGCCGCCGATAATCACGAGCGGGACGTTTTGCCGCAACATCGCATCAATGATCTGGAATCCGCCGGTCGCAGTCATCGGTCACCGTCGTGCACGGGACTCGTTCCTTCACCAACAGACACATTCTCACCATCGAGGCCGCGCATTTTCCGTTCGAGAATTTTCACGTTGGTTTGATTGCGTTTGCGATAATTGCGTTCCGTGAACGCTGCGAGCGCCTCGGGGTTGGATCGCAGGTTTTCCATCGCTTGGTTTTGCAGGACTCCGAATCGTTGCCAGCGTTGCTCGGGGGTGAGTGACCACGCCTCGCGATTACGATGCCGCGTCACCGCGTCGACTGACGCCGGTTGCGGCACCGGCTTTGCGGTTTCATTAGTGGCGTTTGATTTTTCGGGTTCGCTCATGGAGACCATCTTAAACAGTTTCTTGCCGAATCGCCAAACCCGGTTTTGACCAAAGTTTTCCGGATTTCCCGACGATAGGAAAGAAATGATTCGGTTCGTTCCTACTGTCGCCGATTTCTCTGATGAAATGGTGCTCACCGTCCCCGGTTTTTTGGCGGGCCGCCGCAGTATGCAGCGACTCGGCGACGGCCTTCGCTCGGCTGGGTATGTAACTCGGCATTGGGACTACCCGAGTCTCCGTGGCTCGATTCTGTCCCACGCCGCCCGGTTGCGGCACGACCTCGGTGAACTCGTCGAGTCGTCTCAGGTGCGGCGTGTCCACTTGGTGACCCACAGTATGGGCGGGGTGATCGCTCGCGCGGCGATCCTCGGCTCGGGATTGGAGACGCGGTGGCGAGAGAAATGTGGCCGGATGGTGATGATGGCGCCGCCGAACGAGGGCTCACGTTTGACTCGGATTCCGCTCGGGCCGTTTGCCTCGTGGTTCCCTCAATTAGGCGAGCTGTCCGAATCCCCCGACAGCCTCGTTCGTTGCCTGCCACCGCTGCGTCAAATGAAAGTCGGCATCATCGCCGCAGCACGTGACATCGTGGTCTCCTGCCAGGCCACCCATTTGCCCGGCGAGTGCGATCACATTACATTACCGACGACGCACCAGGGCCTGAAATCCGATCCCAACGCGATCGAGAGGACCCTTTGTTTCCTCCGCTCGGAATCATTCCAATCGGAGCCGGCAACGATTCCCTTCGAGTCGCCTGCGAGTTCTCAAGATCGAGAGCCGGAGCACCGCTCTCGCGATGCGGCGGCTTAAACCGGGCGAAGAAACTACCCGGAAATAACTTGCAAAACGGGAAGTTTCGGTTTGGTAAGCCCTTTGATCGCGAGTGTGATTTTAGCGATGAATATCACGCCCGAGCGCCCAAGGCAAAATCAGCAGGCGTGACAACGGCAACGCCAGCACGACGGCCATCCCCACGTGAACGGTGTGGGGCGTCCAAACGCCCAACGTCGGGCTGATCTGAACTTGATCGGGCAACAAACCAATCAGCACTGTCGAGCTCACCAACACCGCGACGCCCCAGCCCAGCGTCGTCTTGGCAATCCATGCGACCGGTCGCCCCGGTTGCCGTACCGCGATCGCCAGCGAAATCAAAACGGCGGCCAATTTGCCCCACAACAATACCGCCATGAAACCCGGCCCCCGCGCCGGAAACGCGCGAACGGACTGGACCATCGTCTCCCAATCCGTTTGCGTAAAGAACCAAGCTCCCCCCCGACCAAAACCAACCATCATCACCGCCGAGAACAACAAAACCACCGCAAAAGTCACCCGCCGATCGGCCATCAACGCCAACCACAACATCGCCAGCCCCCGACCCGCCAGCAACACTGTCGTCGCCAACCCGATCACGAGCGAAATACGCACGCCCATTTCCATCCCCGAAATCGAATCCCCGATCAACATCGTCCGCGACCAAGCGTCCCAAGCCGACCGGTTCAGCGGCACTGAAATCAACGCCATCGCTCCCCACACGATCCCGCTGGCGGACAACGTCAACCATAACGAACGCCAAATTTTCACACCCGCTAACGTCTCCCGCGATACCGGAGAAACGGCCAGTAACAACGGCAAAGCACGTCCTTGCGACCTGTGGTTCATCCCCTGCAACTCGCCCCATCCACCCGCCGTCGCCATCGCAACGTACGTCAACACCATCACACCCGCGAGCACCACCGCAGCACCATTGAGTTCGATCAAAAGCAACAGCACCAACGTGGGAACACCGACCCAACCGATCGATGCCCACCGGGTCGCCCGAGTTTGCCTGGCATCGAACCACGCGAGCGCCGCCGCAGTCCGCTGACGGGTCAATTCCCCCTTGGGAACTGGCAACCACGCCACAAAACGTGAAATCGTCTCGCGAACCCGACCCACCCAAGACCCGGCGGCCGACGACATCCCATACGAATGACAACGGGCCAATTCCAACGATCGATACGTCACCCAGAGCACGCCAACCCACAACAACGCGACCGGCCAAGGCAAGCATCCGATCGCCAACCAAGACGGGAAATCGCCTGATGCAGTAGCAAACGGCGCGAACATCACGGCATATCCCACCGGGAACAAAACCAATAACGTCAATATGCGAAAGCCGACCCAAGAAACCGGCCGCCAATAAAACGCCAGCACTGCGATCGATGTCGTACTCAGCGAAACCAACAGCGCCGGATAAATCGCCCACTCAATCGAATTGGGAGACTTTGTCATTAACCAGACGCCGATCGAAATCATCGCCAGCGAAATCGCAATCGCCACCATCCGAGCGAGGACCACCACGAACAACAAACGCGACGAAGGAATCGGACTTCGTAATAAGAATACGTCAAATCCGCTGGCTCTTGCATTGGCATTTCCCCCCAACCAATCGATCGCAAAGATCGAATACAACAGCAACGGTGCCTGCGTCAGGGAAAGACTCATCCCCAAAATCCCCTCGCGAAATTGCCGCCCCCATTGGCCCCCGTCCAAAAAGGCGGCGACAACCGCCGTCAGGACTAAACCGAACGCCGAGCACAGCCACAACGCCACCAAGACGGTCGCCCAACGTGCCCACAACAATCGACCGGCGGCCAAGCAATCATCGGCCCAAGACGCACGCCCCGGACTATTGACTCGCGAATTCGTGATCGCATTCATGCGGGCACCCCTTGCGTGTCCGCTTGCGACACTCGCGCCGTTCGAACCCGAGCCTCAAACAATCGCTTCAACGTCACGTGACGCCGTTCGATCCACCGCCAATCACTCGGCAATATCTCCGGTGCAGTCTCTGGTTGTTTCGGCAACACCATCGACCACTCGCCGTCGGCCCCATGCCAACCAATCGCATTGAGCAACGGGCAAGGCGGCGACTCCTTGCCGCCCGACACCGGCCGCACAATCCATTCTTCGTAACGTTCATCGATTTCCATGACCGGCAACGACTCGATCAACTCACCCCGATGCACGATCGCCACGGTGTCGCACACCCGGCTGACTTCGTCCAACAAATGGCTGCTAAAGACCACGGTCCGGCCCTCGACGCTGATCGTGCGAATGATCGCTTGCAAAATGTCGTCGCGAGCGATCGGGTCCAATCCGCTGCCGGGTTCGTCCAAAATCAAGAGCTCGGGTTTGTGCGCGATCGCGGCGATCAAACCCGCTCTCGCTCGGCCGCCTTTGGACAAGGATTTCAGCCTCGCATCGGGCGACAATTCAAACCAATCGCACAGATCGGCCGCGTATGCCCGATCCCATTCGGGATAGATCGACTCACAAAACTGAGTCAGATCACGCACCCGCATCCAAGTCGGCAAGCTATCCTCCTCGGACAGATACCCCACCCGTCGCATCACGCTTTCGCGATCGGCGATCGGGTCGCCGCCCAACACTTGCACCGTGCCCCGCTCCGGTCGATGCAATCCCAGCAAGTGCCGCAGTAACGTCGTTTTGCCGGCCCCGTTGAGCCCCAACAGACCGAACACGGTTCCCGTCGGCACGTTCAACGAAACGTTTCTGAGTGCCTCGGTCTTGCCGAACGACTGACTCAGTTTATTCACTTCCACCGCATTCATCGCGTATTCCGCCCTTTGCGTTGCAGTTGTTGGTCGCGGCGGAGAATCCACTGCGACAATTCCTCGGCATCGACACCCAGACCTTTCGAGAGCACGATCAATTGATCGATCGCCGGTTCAATCACTTGCTTGCGCTTGGACGCCGTCATCGACGTCGCCGAAGCGGAAACGAACGTCCCGCGAGTCCGACGCTTTTCGACCAAACCGGATTGTTCCAGCTCGCGATACGCCCGCGCGATCGTGTTCGGATTGACGCGCAGGCTCTCCGCCAGCACGCGAATGGCGGGCAACTCGTCGCCCCCGGCAAGTTGGCCCGATAAAATCCGATGCCGGATTTGCTCGACCACCTGCTGGTACAACGGAACGCCATCGTCAGAGAGATGAATTTGCATGATTGACCACTTGTGTTAACTCAGTGATACAACCGGCCGCGACGGACGTCAAGCGGTTTGTGACAGGATTTCCTGTCAAGTGACTCGGAATTCAACCTCCCGGCGAAGCCAGGAAAGACCGTACTCCCGAATGAAGGTAGTCGTAGCCGAAGTCGCGAGACTTTGGATCATCCCAGTGGAAACCAAACTCTGGCGAGTTCGGCGATAACAGGTATGGATCCCGCGGCCGTTGCGTCGATGCGATTCGCTCAGCGTCCCATACGATCGAGTTGGTAATCGCCGTCGAGGATATTTTGCCACCATGTCGGATGGTCGAGATACCACTGGACGGTTTTCCGGAATCCGGTCTCGGATTTTTCCTGGGGTTGCCAGCCAAGTTCGCGTTTGATTTTGCTCGCGTCGATCGCGTAGCGCAGGTCGTGGCCGGGACGGTCGGTCACGAACGTGATCAGGTCGGCGTAGTTGCCGGTCTCTCGGGGGCGGAGGTCGTCGAGAATTTCGCAGAGCGTTTGCACCAGTTCGAGATTGGTGCGTTCGTTATTGCCGCCGATGTTGTACGTCTCTCCAGGAGTCCCTCGTTCGACGACGTCGAGCAGGGCGCCACAGTGATCCGTCACGTAGAGCCAATCACGAATGTTCTCGCCACGTCCGTAAACGGGAATCGGTTCGCCCCGCAGGCATTTCAAAATCACGACGGGGATCAATTTTTCAGGAAATTGATATGGCCCGTAGTTGTTGCTGCAGTTGGTCACGAGCACGGGCAAACCGTAGGTATCGGCCCACGCGCGGGCGAGGTGATCCGAGGACGCTTTGCTCGCCGAGTACGGGGAGTGCGGGTCGTAGGCGGTCGTTTCGGTGAACAATCCGTCGGCCCCGAGACTGCCGTAGACCTCGTCGGTCGAAACGTGCAGAAAACGAAAATTCGCGGCCCTTTCGGCGTCCAACCGGCGGTAATGGTTCAACCCCGATTGCAGTAAATGATAGGTGCCGATCACGTTGGTCTGAATGAATTGGCCGGGGCCGTCGATGGATCGATCGACATGACTCTCGGCGGCCAAGTGCATGACGGCGTCGGGTTGATAATCACGAACGGTGGACTCCACGGCATCGCCGTCGGTGATGTCCACGTGGGCGAATTGATAGGCGGTTGAGTCCGCCAGATCGCTCAGAGATTGCGGGTTGCCGGCGTAGGTGAGCGAGTCGAGATTGAGAACGTGGTACCCGCGACCGAGGGCGAGACGGACCAGGTTGCTGCCGATGAATCCGGCGCCGCCGGTGATCAAGAGTTTGCGTGGCATCGAGCGATTCGTGAGAGCGTTGCGACAGAGCAGAAAATGCCGAGTCTACATGAAGTGTAAAAACTCGCCGACGATTGTCCGCATCGCGGCCCCGTTTTTTTCGATCGGGGAAGAGTGAGGATACGAAAAAAGGCGAGGCCGACTCCGAGGAGCCGACCCCGCCTCGCACGGGGGGACGCTTCATATCTTGGTGTAGAGGTCATGTTGTCTTCGGCGTTCCCTTGACACAACGAACCATAGTCTGATTCCAGGCGGAATGATTGAATCCTGTATCTTTTCCTTCCAAGTCGGCTCGTTTGGATTGAGTTTGTGTGGGGATCTACCGATTGAAGGGGTTGGAGGGGGGCCTCCGTCACGGAAAGGATTTCGCGGGCGTCGTTAAACGCGACTGCGGATCGTTGAGGGTGCGATAAGCTTTGCACCGTCCTGCCGTGCTCATTTCATCTATCTTGAAACTGAAGTGACGGAAAATGATGGGTATGAATCGCTTGCAACCAGTTTGGGCCGCCGTCACGTTATGGCGCGCCGTACCGCCTGCGGAAATCGAATCCACAGGGAAACGCTCGGCACTCGCGGGGGTCAGTCTCGCCTGCGTCGCCTGTTTGTTCTCGACCGCGATCGCCGAGCAAGCCGACGCGCAGCGGCCGGTCGTTCCCGGCACGGGAATGGAAATCATCGGTGTCTCGGACGATTTCGAGGACCCGTCCTGGAACTACATTCCGAACAATCCCAAAAGCACCGAAGACATCGACAACGACCAACGCGGCCCGATGGGAAAGAGCACGAACGGGCGTTGGTACGAAGGTGTGAAACGGGGCCATCCCGATATCGTGCAACGAGTCCCGACGCCGCCGGGCGGGTTGCCCGGCAGCCAGGGATCGCTCTTGATGCGGAGCAAGTTCACTGGGATCCCGGGACGTTCGAGCAACAAGATGCACCAAGACGATTTCATCTGCAACGTTCAGTATCGCTTGAAACGGCGGATCGATATCGCCGAGGCACCGAGCGTCACAACACGTCTGTTTCTTCCTCCGGTCGACCAATGGGAAAACCGTTCAGGACCGCACTTCGGTTTCCGGCTCGCCCTCGAAACGACCGCCATGATCGAACAGGAAGTCGGCATCTTCAAACGCAAGGTCGAGGAACTCGGTAACGAAATTTATTGGCCGGGGATGTTCGTCGAGTTTGAAAGTAAGAACGAAACCGGACGCGGCGAGGATTACGCTTACCTGCGAATTCGCAGTAATCAGAAAGGCGGCGATTTCCGTGGCCCGCAAATCACCACAACCGGTTGGTGGACGTTGGGGTTGAGTTGTACGCCCGACGGAATGGTCCACTACTACGCCTCGCCCGGTGTCGACGAACTGACCGAAGCGGACTACATCACGAGCCAGTACCCGTACAGTTATCGGGCCGAGCGGATGCGAACGTTTTTCTACAACGTGTGCAGCGCCGACGACGGTCAACGGTGGAGCACGTCGTTCATCGTCGACGATCCGAAAGTGCACGTGCTGCGTCCGAAGGGAAATTTGAAAACCGCCGAGCGAAAAACACGCAACACACGCTAGACTGGCGGCCTGTTCCGAACGTACGTCAGCCTTTCTAGGCTGACTCCTCTGGCTGTCAGGCTGGAAAGCCTGACGTACGGACAAGGCTGGGATTCGAGGCTGCTAGTCTCGCCTCCCGGATACCGGGAGGCTATTCTGTGCGGCATGGAAGTCTCTCAACAATTGACCGATCGGTTACTCCGATGGGTCTACGCGGCGGAATACCGCCCTAGCAAACCGAAACAAATCGCCTCCCATTTGAAGCTCGACGGCGATGAATATCGCGAATTACGTCGAGTGATCAAGCAACTCGTCCTCGAAGGGCGGTTGATCTACGGTGGCAATCACCTCGTCATCGCGGCAGCGGCCGTGGGCGGGAAGTCCGACTCCGTTCGAGGCAAATTTCGCCGCGCGATGGGGGGCGGGTTCGGATTCGTCCGACCCTCCGGCGGTGGTGCGGGCGCCGATTCCGATGTGCCCGAGGATATCTTTGTCCCGCCCGGATCGACCGGCGGCGCGATGGACGGCGACCTCGTCGAGGTGGAAATCAGTCCCAGCCGGCGAGGCGGCATCGAAGGGATCGTTATCGCGGTCGTGCAACGCGAACGACGACAGTTCACAGGAACGTTCTTCACCCAACCGATGCCGCCCGCTGAGGGCGAACCAGCCTCCCACCTCACAGGCCCCGTCGTGTACCTCGACGGCGTCCATTTCAACGCACCCGTCGGCGTCGGCGATGTCCGGGGATTGCCGCTGGAGGACGACGATAAAGTTGTCGTCGAAATCGTCGAGTTCCCCGACGATGAGGGCGGTGGCGGCGAGGCCGTCATCCTCGAACGATTGGGCAGCAACAAAAACCCCTCGATCGATACGCTCACGATCATGCGGCAATACGCGTTGCCCGACGAGTTCCCCGCCGCCGTCTTGGACGAGGCACGAAAGCGTGCCGACGAGTTCGATGAGGATTCGTTAACGGGTGATAATGCTGCGAAAGATCGCGCCGATTTGAGTGATCTGTTGACGATCACGATCGACCCTTTCGATGCCAAGGATTTCGACGACGCGATCTCGCTCGCACGGGAAAACGACCGCTGGCGGTTGTGGGTTCACATCGCCGACGTTAGCCATTTCGTGCACGTCGGTGGCGCGATCGATGTCGAGGCTCGGAAACGGGCCACCAGTGTTTACTTGCCCGACCGCGTGATCCCGATGATCCCCGAGATCATCAGCAATCATCTCGCCTCGCTGCAACCGGAGCGACGTCGGTTAGTCAAAACGGTCGAGATCGAAATGACCGACGATCTCACGATCACGCATACCGAAGTCCACAACGCCGTCATCCGTAGCGATCGACGGTTCAGCTACGAACAGATCGATCAGTACTTCGCCTCGCCCGCCGCGTTTCGCGAAACCTGGGGCGACGACGTTTGCACGTTACTGGACAACATGCACACCCTGGCGATGCGGATGCGAAAAAAACGATTTCGCGACGGTGCGATCTCGATGGACATGCCCGACATCAAACTCGATTTGGATCGTGCCGGCAAAGTCAAAGGAGCCTACCAACTCGAACATACCGAGAGCCATCAACTCATCGAGGAGTTCATGCTCGCGAGCAACCAAGCGGTCGCGACGTGGCTCGACGATCTCGAACTGAACTTCCTGCACCGGATCCACGAGCCGCCCGAACGACGCAAACTGCGAAGCCTCTCGTCGTTCGTCAAAGACCTCGGACTCGGGATCGACAACGTCGAAAGCCGGTTTGAAATCCAAGCCGTGCTGGACAAAGTCGCGGGCACCCCGGTCGAGAACGCCGTCAATTTTGCGGTGCTCAAGAGCATGAACAAAGCGGTCTACGGACCGCACCGGGAAGGGCACTACGCGCTCGACATGGAGCACTACTGCCACTTCACCAGCCCAATCCGGCGGTACCCGGATTTAAGTGTGCATCGCTTGGTTCAAAAACTGCTCGACAAAAAATCGACGCCCGATGATTCGTTTGCCGAACTCGTCAAACTCGGTCACGAATGCAGCGACGCCGAACGTAATGCCGCCGCGGCCGAGCGAGAATTGATCCAACTGAAACTGTTGCACTTCCTCAAAAAGAAAATCGGCGAGACCCTCGAAGCGGTGGTCAGCCGGGTGTTCGCCGACGGATTGCACGCCCGATGTTTGAAGCTCCCCGTCGCCGGTTTTGTGCCCGTCACGACATTGCCGAACGACCAATATCGGTTCGAACGCCGCGGTCAAATGCTCGTCGGATTCAAAGCCGGAAACCGATTCCGGTTGGGCGACCTGTTGACCGTGCGGATCGACAAGGTCGATTTACAAGACCGCCAACTGTACCTGCAAGTGATTAAAAACCAGTCCGCCGATCGCGACGATGGGTTGGGCAAAACACCGTCGGGCAAAGCCAAATCGAAGCAGAAATCGAAAGGAAAAAACGACCGCCGTTCGAATAAGAAAAAGCGACAGCGGTAGTGTTTTTAAGAGGCCATTCGGCTTTGAATTGCTTTGATTGCAACGCAATGTGAACTCCGGGTGGGAGATTTTTGAGATTTTATCTTTGGACGGAATCTCGGCGATCGGCGGTTTTGTCCAGGAGGCTGGTGTACGAGCAAATCGCCGCACTTTTGCGATCGTCTCGGATTGGCTTGAATTTCGACCCCGCTTAGCTGGACAGCGGCACTTTGTATTCGCCGTTTTGGCGTTAGCCACGGTTTTCGTGGGGAGAACCGTGGCTGACGCCAAAACGGCTAATTAAAGGCAAACCAAGCGATTTACGGGCAAACCCATGCAAAGTGACGCTGTCCAGGTAGGTTCGCTCGGGAAGGTGCAGGGCACCTGAGCCTTTCGCCAAACACGGGCGTTGATTGTCAGCCTGGAAAGGCTGACGTACGGGTCGCTCTCGCTGCTCAGCCCAGAAGGTCGAGGTCGGATTCGCCAAATACCTCGTCGGTCGATTCCTCGGCATCGCCATCACGCATCGATTCAGAGGTAATCGAACCGGAGGCGGGAACGTCGCCGTGAAAGACATCGCCTGGGCTCGCCACGACCGCCCGTCGTTCCGGGCTCGACAATGTATCGCCCAACCCTGCAAACGCTTCTTCACGCGACGAAATACGGCGTCCGCTCGGTGCAACCGGTGGCTGGCTCGGTGCAACCGGCACTTCGTCCGTGGCAATCTCTTCGCCAGCGGCTTCTATCGGTTCCCCACTGGGAGTGCTTCCGGGTTCATTGCCGACTGTCCCTCCGCCGCCGTTGCCGCTCGCGTTGAGATCGTTGATCACCAACAGAGCGTCGAGTGAGGTCACGAACCCGTCATTGTTGACGTCGTAACCCAACGCCGGGTCACCTTCGCCGACCGAGCCGGGACCGAACGTGTTGAGGTAATTGATGATCACCAGCGCATCAACGGAACTGACCTCACCGTTGCCGTTGACGTCTTCCGGGTTGTCGTCATTGTGAAACGGTTTGTCGTTTTCAACCACGTTGATCAAGAACGCCTGCGGCACACCGGCGGCCCCGGACGCATCCGGCGTTGCGGTCACCTCGATCAGGATTTCGTCATCGATCCCCGGAGTCCGTTCGAGGAAAAAGTCATCGGCGAGTCGCAGGGTCGAACCCTCGAAAACGAATCGCGAATCGTTCACCGTCAACAGGTGTCCGTTGACCGCCGGGTTGCCCGCGATGGTCAGGTCACCGACGACTGCCGCCGGTTCGAGTTCCATCACCGTGGCGTTAGTTAATAGGAAATTGGCCGGCACCTCGGGCAGGTCGATCACCGTCAAGGTAAACGGTTTGGTGAACGAATCGTTGCCGAAGGAGGCCGTGATGTTGATCGTGATGGTTTCCGCTGCCTCCCGGTCGAGCGATTGATCGGCCTTTAGTTTCAGCTCACCGCTGACCACCTCAAAACGATCATCGTCGACCGACCAAGAATGAATGTCGTCGAAATCCTGATCGACCGCCACGATCGATTTAATGATTTCTCCAGGCGAGTTTTCTTGGACCACGCCGCTCGTCGGCGTGATGTCCGTGATCGGGTCATCGGCATCCGTGACGGTGATCGAGGTGGCGTATTCGAGCGTCGTGTCCGTATCCGGATCCGTCACCGTCATGATCAACGGGATCGTCCACTCGTTCTCGAAATCCAACCGTCCCGGACCCACGAACACCAATTCGCCGTTGATGACTTGGAACCGTTCATCGGGAACAAGGTTTTCGTCCAGAATCGCGAACTCGAAATTATTGACGAGGTCGACATCGATGATGTTGATCACGCCGATCGCATCGAAATCACCATTGAGGTCGGCCGGCAGAATGTTCTCGGGCACCGGATCAATCACGGCATCGAAACCAGTCGGCGGGTCGGGCACGCCGACGACGTTGAGAATCACGAGCGTTTCGATCGAATCACGTCCATCGTGCAAGATCACGCCCACGGTGGCCGGGCCTTCAAAATCGGCGGGCGGTATGAAGAGAATCTGTCCATCGGGCTGGACCGTGGCACGGCCGACGCTCGCATTGCCGGATTGTAAAACGACGTACTCGTCACCGATATCGATGTCCGAGGAACCCAACGCAACCCCGGGCGCCGGCCTCAGCAACGCCTCATCCTCGATCGCATTGATGACGGGCGGAACGACGTAACTCGGGGCGGAGTTTGACCCCAGTAAACGGAGTCCAAAGATCACCGGATCGGAATCACCACCGTCAACGCGGGCCTGACCCGCGACCGTCCGGCGAAGATTCAACTGAGACAAACCGGCTGCTCCGGTGACCACAATTTGCGACAGATTCCCGTCCAACGAGACACCTGCGAGATCACCCAAAGCCGACAAATCGATCGCGAGATCGGCGACCACCGATCCGGTTTCGCTTTCGATCAAACGCAACCCCGGTTCGTTCGCCGAGCCCGCGTCCGCGAAGGAACGCGGCGACAGCGTCACGATCAACCCACGAGCTCCGTCGATCGCTGCGACACCCTGCGTGTCGGCGATCGTGTACAGCGTCGCGAGGTTCGCCGAGTCCACGTCATGAACCGTTAAATCGTCACCCACGCGGAGCACGATCAATCCCGCTTCGTCGTGGAACGCCACCACTTCGCTAACGCCACTGACCACGATCGGATCGCTCAACACCGAATCATCGGCGTGACTCCAAAAACTCACCGCGAGCGATTGCGTCATCCCCCCGTTGCCGTCGTCGACGAGTTCCGCATGGCTGATCACGCTACGGGTCGGCCCGTCATGGGTCCGCGGCGACGCGTCTCCGGTGACGACCGAGCCGCCGGGCACGAACACGCCCGTCGCCGTCATCGACAAATCGCCGGCATCGATGGACCACAATTCACTTTGTCCTTCGACTGCACTGGCAACCGCTACACCGCGACCGACATCGTCGGAGGCGAGCGAATCCAATAACAACCCGTTGCCCGGCGAGCTGAATTCGGTCGAGTTTGCACCTGTTTCATCAATCGTCCAAATCCGACCCTCACCGGAAGTCTGTCCCAAAACCAACAGCGACCCATCGGCCAACCGAGTCATCCCCTGAATTTCGCCGCCGAGATCGAGCGCCGCACCGAGCATTCCGTCGGCGGCAACGGATTGCAGTTGAGTACCGCTGGCCAGCATCGCCGGGGCCGTTCGTTGGGTCTGCGTCCCGGCGTCGAGAACCCGCGCCGCGACCGCCGTCGTTACATCATCACGCAACACCGTGTCGTGCAAGGATTCAGCCGACGTGGGTGTCGTTTGAATTTGACTCGACGTGCCGTTGAACAACCGTACCGCGTAAACGCCGTCGGCCATGTCGTCGATCGAGAACCCGCCGCTGGCGTCTGTCAACGCGTAACGTTCGCCTCCGTCGATTCTCGCGTTGTCGTTCTGGTCGACGTAAACCAAACGTCCGGCCAATCCACTTTCGTCGAGATCGCGATGCAGCGAGTCGTCCACGTCATTGAAAACGCTGCCCACGATCGCTGCCAAAACGCGACGATCGTCGAGCACTTGGAGAGACAATTGACGTCGGGTACGTCGTCGTGGGTGTCGTGACATGGAAAATCGTGCTTCGGAAAAAGGTCGTTAAAACGGGGACTCCACTCTTGAAACGCGTCAGGTAGTCAGATTATCCGCTTCGGGGGGTAACCGCTGTTGCAAGATCCGACGCGAAAACAACGTAAAAAGTTCCCGAATCACGGTCAATCTCAGCCAGAAAAAGAATCTCTCGCAAAAAGATCGTCTTGCCGCAAAAAGTTCGTTTTGGCCTCCGTCATCGCTTATTATAGACAGCGTCCGGTTGGCAAGGTCATCGCAAACCGACGTTAAATGCCAGCAATTTTGGTTGTTCGGTTTTCATTCCGCCCTCACTCCCTGCCTCCCCGCACGCGGGATTTTCAAGCATGAACTCGCTCTTTTCCGCTCTCCGCGTCTCGCCGTTTCGGTCTCCGATTGCTAAGGAGGGGTGGTTTCGCCGCAGTGTCGCGATGGCGTTTCCGATTGCGATTGGTTTGGTCATGACTGTCATGGCGTCTAATCCGGTGGCGGCTCAAGGGCCACCCTCGGGATCCGAATCTTACGACTCTGGGATGTCCGGCAGCGAATATGGCGTGGACGGTGGCGGCCCCGGTTCCGAGCCGGCTGCCCCAAAAGCCAACCTGACGACTGGCCCGACCCCCATGGCGTTGTGGCAATTGACTCAGCCGGATTGGCAGCCGATGTGGCGTCAACTCGCCAGCGTGATTGCTCCGTCGGCCACGCCGTCGCAGCCGATCATTACCGGCCCAACGCTGCGAAACGAAGCCCACGTCGCCTTCCGGTACGGGAACCTGCCGCTGGCCCGCGAACTGTTCTTCGGGCACCTCGCCCTCGGTGACGACGCTGCTCAAGAGGATTTGGACCTGATCACCTTCAGCGGCTACTTCCGCCGCCCCGTCTGGCAACTTCGCTGGGGTGTCTCCGTCGCCCGCCATGGTGATGACGAAGTCACCGATTTTGCGCCGATCGGGGCCGCCGGATCCGGTGACGGCCGTGACAACGGGATGGGCGGTTTCGACGAGTTCGGCATGGGCGACGGCATGGGTGAAATGGCGGACATGAACGACCCCAGCATGTCGCCCGATGCACGGGGCCCCAATGGACGGGACTCCGACCCCAGGGGTGGGGCGTCGGATCCAGGCATGGGTTCCGATATGAACATGGGGTCTGACATGAACATGGGGTCTGACATGGGAATGGGGATGGATTCCGAGATGGGCATGGGAATGGGAATGCAAGGCGAATTCGGCGCCTCGGGCAACCCCGTCTCACGTACCCCGGCCCTCTCCATACCAGCGGCATCGATGACCGACCCGACAATCGGCGATCGGTTCCAAGAGATGATGGGAATGGTCGCCACCGAGCTGAGTGCGGGGATGAGTTCGCGAATCGCATCGGGACAATTCGGCAAAGGCCTCGCTGCGGTCGACCCCGAGGCGACCGATCAAGGGTTCATGGTCGGCGGTGAATTTGTCTCCCCCGGCGAATTGAGAATGTGGATACCCGGTATCGTTTCGCTCGGTGAGGGCGATTCCAAAGACCTGTTAGAATCAGCATCCAAACAGAACATCGAATTGCTGCTGCATTTCGACGTCGCCCTCAAATCGATTCGAAACGGACCGCCGCAAAACGTCGCACGCGTGAAAGTCATCGACGTCCGCAGTGGCAAAACGCTGATCATTTCCGGGGCGATGGACAGTCGCGAGGTGACCCGGCTGGAACAAACCAAACGCGGCACCGCCGAACAACACGTCGCCGACGCGTTGGAAAAATTCTGGAGCGTGCTGGACAGCAAAATAACCGTCGTTGCGTTCCCGGAACTCACCCCCGAGATCGCCCGCCGCCGCGTGACCAGCGTCCTGTCGGATACCTCACTCTCGATGCTGCGGAAACTCGCCGAGCTGCGATACCTCGCCGTGAAAGGTTTGCTCACCGACGAGGAACTCGAATCCGCTTTCCACATCGCAATGGGCGCCGACGGGATGACGATCCTCTACGGAACGCCCAACGAAAAGATCAGCGTGTTGAGGCAAATCGCGATGCAAACCACAGAGACCAACTCGTAAACTCGTGCTCCAGCTTCGCTGGCTGTTGGCGATTGGCGATTGGCTTTCTATCGAGTCCGTCGGCGACGTAGGCCGGAGCAAGCCGCTTCGGCATCCCCCTGGATGGAGCGTTGGTTGGACACTCAGGATTCCGCCAGCTCAGCGTCGGCGATGGAAAACCTCTTCGATCCGGCCAACACCATCTGCCGAAATCCTGAACGACGGAGTCGTCCAGGCTGGATTTCCTTGGTAGCCGGACGACTCCGTCGTTCAGGCGTGGGTTTTCTGATGGAGATGGCGGGCTACTTCGAATCGGCGTAGCGTTGTTGTAACGATTCGACTTGCATTTCGTTGTCACGCATCGCCCTCATCGCTCGGATGGCGGCGTCGGCGGCGGCGAGGGTGGTGATGCAGGGCACGCCGTGCTGCACGCCGGCGGCTCGGATCTTGCCCTCGTCCGTTCGGGCGCCCTTGCCACTGGGTGTGTTCATGATCAATTGCACGTCATCGTTCTTGAGGTAATCGATCAGGTTGGGATGTCCCTCGGCGATCTTCTTGACTTGCGTGACGGCGAGGCCGGCGTCACGGAGTCGCTGCGCCGTGCCTTCGGTGGCGAGCAGTTCGAAACCGAGTTCGATCAGCGATTGGCCTAGCTGCACGACGTCGTCTTTGTGCCGCGCCGAAAGCGATAGGAAAATCTTTCCGGTCTCGGGCAGCACCGTGCCGGCGGCGAGTTGACTCTTGGCAAACGCCATCGAGAACTCATTGCTGATCCCCATCACCTCGCCGGTGCTCCGCATTTCCGGACCGAGCACGATGTCGACACCGGCGAACTTGCGGAACGGGAACACGCTCTCTTTAATCGACACGTGACGCGGGATCGGTTCGCTGGTGATGCCGAGTTCGGCGAGCGTTTTGCCCGCCATGACTTTGGTCGCGAGGCCCGCAACCGGGACGCCGGTGGCTTTGGCGACGAACGGCACCGTGCGGCTGGCCCGTGGGTTGACTTCGAGAACGTAAACCTTCGGCCCGTCGGCTTCGATCTTGACCGCGAATTGAATGTTCATTAGCCCGATCACGTTCAACCGGGCGGCGAGTTTCCGGGTCGAATCACGAATTTCCGCCAGCACGGGCTGCGTCAAACTGAATGGCGGGATGCAACACGCCGAGTCGCCCGAGTGAACGCCGGCCTCTTCGATGTGTTCCATGATGCCCATGATCATGCAATCCTTACCGTCGGAAATCGCGTCCACGTCGACTTCGGTCGCGTCTTCGAGGAACCGATCGATCAACACCGGTTGCCCGTCGGCGACGATGAACGCTTCGGCAACGTAACGTTCGAATTGGGAGCGGTCGTAACAGATTTCCATTGCCCGTCCGCCGAGCACGAACGAGGGCCGAACCAACGCTGGGTAGCCGATCCGTTTGGCTTCGATGCGTGCCTCCTCCATGTTCCGGGCGATGCCCGAAGGCGGTTGCCGCAGTCCGAGTTCGTTGATCAGGCTTTGGAATAACTCGCGGTCCTCGGCGGTGTCGATCGTGTCGACGCTCGTGCCGATGATCGGCACCCCGGCCTGTTCCAAACCGCGGGCGAGGTTCAGTGGCGTTTGACCACCGAATTGCACGATGACGCCGTCGGGTTGGATCTCGTCGCAAATGTTCAACACGTCTTCGATCGTCAGCGGTTCAAAGAACAGCATGTCGGAGGTGTCGTAATCGGTCGACACGGTTTCTGGGTTGCTGTTGACCATCACCGATTCGATGCCGAGTTCTTGCAAGGCGAACGAGGCGTGGCAGCAACAGTAGTCGAACTCGATGCCTTGGCCGATCCGGTTGGGACCGCCGCCGAGGATCATGATTCGTTTCTTATCGCCTTTGGCCGGGACCTCGGATTCGGATTCGTAGGTGGAATAGAAATAGGGCGTGAAAGCTTCGAATTCGGCGGCACAGGTGTCGACGCTTTTGAACACCGGGCGGATGTTTTGGGCGATCCGGTGGGCGCGGACTTTCGACTCGGTCGTGCCGAGCATTTTGGCGATGTGTCGATCGGAGAACCCGCGTCGTTTGATATCGATGAGGGTTTCGTTATCGAGTTGGTCGAGCGAATTCAGGGCGGTGATTTCGTTCTCGATTTCGATCAGGTGCATCAGGTGTTCGAGGAACCACTCATCGATGTGGGTGAGCGCGTGGATGTCGGCGACGGACATGCCGGATTTCATTGCGTAGCGGATGTAGAAAACCCGTTCGCTGCCGGGGATGCTGAGTTTGGCACGGATTTCGTCGCGATCGGGTTGGTCTTCGGTGCCCCATTTGTCTTTCGGGTCGCTGCCGAAACCGAACGCACCGACTTCGAGGCCGCGGAGAGCTTTTTGGAACGATTCTTGGAACGTGCGTCCGATCGCCATGGTTTCGCCGACGCTCTTCATTTGCGTCGTCAGGGTCGCATCGGCTTCGGGGAATTTTTCGAATGCGAAACGCGGCATTTTGGTGACGACGTAATCGATCGTCGGTTCGAAACAGGCTTTCGTTTTCTGGGTGATGTCGTTGCAGAGTTCCCAAAGTCGGTAACCGACGGCGAGTTTGGCGGCGATTTTGGCGATCGGGAACCCGGTGGCTTTCGACGCGAGCGCGGACGAGCGGGAGACCCGCGGGTTCATCTCGATCACGATCATCCGCCCGGTGTCCGGCTCGATCGCGAATTGGATATTACTGCCGCCGGTCTCGACGCCGATTTCGCGGATGACGGCGAGCGAGGCGTCTCGCATCCGTTGGTATTCTTTGTCGGTCAACGTTTGAGCCGGAGCGACGGTGATCGAGTCGCCGGTGTGAACGCCCATGGCGTCGAAGTTCTCGATGGCGCAAACGATCACAACATTGTCGTCGCAATCACGCATGACTTCCATCTCGTATTCTTTCCATCCGATGATGGATTCTTCGATCAGGACCTCGGTGACGGGGGATTGATCGAGTCCGTTTTGCACGAGGGCGTCGAAGTCGTCTTTGTTGTACGCGATCGCGGACCCGGATCCGCCCATGGTGAACGAGGGTCGGACGATGGCGGGCAATCCGACTTCGGCGAGTGCGGCCCGGGCGTCGACGAGGTTGCCGACCGTGAATCCCTTGCAAACGTCGAGGCCGATTTTTTCCATCGCCTCTTTGAACTGGTCACGTCCCTCCGCTTTGGCAATGACCTTCGCGTTGGCCGCGATCATTTCGACGCCGTATTTCTCGAGCACACCGTTGGCGTCGAGGTCCATCGCGACGTTGAGCGCGGTTTGGCCGCCGAGGGTAGGCAGGAGCGCGTCGGGGCGTTCTTTGGCGATGACTTTCTCGACGATTTGCCAAGTCAACGGTTCGATGTACGTCGCGTCGGCGGTGGCCGGGTCGGTCATGATCGTCGCCGGGTTGCTGTTGACCAGCACGACCTCGTACCCCTCTTCACGCAATGCCTTGCAAGCTTGGGTTCCCGAATAGTCGAATTCACAGGCTTGGCCGATCACGATCGGGCCACTACCAATGAGTAGAATTTTTTTGATGTCGTCGCGGCGAGGCACGGTTGGGGTGTTCCAGATGTCGAGGATTTCGATAGTCGGCGTCAAATTTCAAGCAGGATAACACGTTTCGCCGACGGCGCAGAGGACGCCTTCGGAAGTGAAATCAGGCTAGAATTGCAGGGCGAAACCGTTGGAAAGGAAATTCCGGTGAATCCGTCTGGGGCAAAGAGTTCGGAATGCGATCCCCAAAACAATCCTCCCAGACTCTCGACTTGCGCCCGCTAGGTGGGTAGGTTATCGACCTTGAGGATGAGTGGTTTGAGAAAGACGGGTAATTTCCGGTGAGTTCATGACGCCGCCGGACCTTCTTGTTTCTCAAATCTTGCGGGAATCGACGCTCGGATGCGTGATGACTGCGGAGTCTCATTGTTGCATGAACGCCCAATGACTAAGTAGGTTCGGGTAATTCATTGCGCGTAACCCTATTAGCCGTTTGGGCGTTAGCTCCGGTTCAACGTGAGAACCGTGGCTATCGCCAAACCGGCTAATACACCGAAACACTTTCCCGAACCTGCTTAGGCACGAGGAAACGCCATGAGAAAATTCGGATTTCGAGTCGTCCTAGCGGGGCTGTCGCAGGCCAGCGAAGGGTTGGCTCACACGTTGTACGACGCCGGTTGCACGGACACTTCGGTTGGATCGTGTGACGGGGTGGTTGCGATTCGGTTTTGCCGCGAGGCCGATTCACTCGAGACCGCGATGTTGGACGCTCGCGAGCAGGTCGAGTCGGCCGGATACCGGGTCGAACGGATCGAACTCGATAGCGGGCAGCTCGACGCACTGGCGGAAAATTGCCGTGCGAGTTTGACAGGGCAACGCTGGGAGTGACGAGGTGACCACTCACTTCTCCTCACTCACCATTTCGGAGTGGGTTCAACACGAACTGCGGTACATCTTTTCCATTGGTGAGATTTCCGCAGTCTTCACACTGCGACCGGCATGCAGCGGTGTCGCTGCACCGGGATCGATGCGGCGATAATTTTCCGAGCGTAACTCGATTGTGGTAAACGATTTGCGTCGAGAGTGAGTGTGCCGTGGTCGGTAACGGCACTGCGTTTGTATTGGAGGGGCGGAGGGTTCGCTTTCGAGCGAATCCTCCCTTGCTGATTTCAGCACGCCCGTCACAACGCATTCTGCTCAGGACACCGCAGCCATGGCCACCGACACCCAGATCGACGAGTGTATCTCGTCACCCCCGCCGCCCTCGGCACCCTCAATCACAACGGCACCGCCGAAAAACCCGGCCTCGTTGCCGAACCCGATGGTTCGTAAATCGGGGTTCGAACGTCTCCTCGATGCTTTCCTGCAAGAGTCGAGTATCAGGTGGATGTTGGTGATCGGAGCGGCGATCATCTCGGCCTCCTCGCTGATGTTGGTGACCCGGCAATGGACGACTTGGTCGGTGCCGCTGAAGTATTTGACGATCCTGTCCTACACCGCCGCGACGTATGCGGTGGCCGAATACTGCGGGCGTCGGTTGCGACTCGATGCGACGTCGCAGGTGCTGCGCTCGCTCACATTGGTTTTGATTCCGATCGGTTTCCTGTCGCTCTCGTGGCTGACAATGGAATCGTTATCGGCGAGCGATTCGGCATTCTCGTTGATCCTGTTGATTCCCGCGACGGGGTTCATGGTGTTCGCCGCCGATCGGATTTTTTCGCATTGGTTGCACGGTCGCCAATCGACTTTTTTGGCCTCGTACGTGTTGCTGTGCCTGGCCGGAATCCTGCCGGTGATCGAGACGCCGTGGTTGGCAGTGTTGTTCGCGTCGGGATTTTGGTTCGTGATGACGTTGGGCGTGGTGAAGGTCAATCGGCATGTGTTCTGGTTGACGGAAGAATATCGCCGTCCGCGCGTTTTTGGATTCCTTCCAATCGCGATGCTGGCGTCGTTGTTCATTGTCTTGACGGTGACGAAAACGGTCGGCGCGCTCCCGATTCATTGGCTCGGGTTGGTGACCGTGATGATGGCGGCGACGGTGTTGATGACGACGAAGACGATCGCGGACGTGTTTCGGACGCGGACGGGCGATCTGGTGCATCCGCTGCCTTGGTCGATCGGCGCTCCGTTGCTCGTGGGTTTATTATTGACGGCGATCGGGGTGCTGCTGTCGTTCCATGGTTTTCATTTTTCGGGAATCTCGACGCGGGCGGTGGTGCCGACGACGTTGGTCGCCGCCGTGTTGATCTTGACGCTCGGGCGAGACACACGGCATCGCGGTTTCATCTGGGCCGGGTTGATCTTGATCGCGCTGGCGTACCAATCTTGCCCGAACTTAATGGGCGAACTGATTCAAGCGATGAAAGCGGGTGCGGCGTCGGCGATCCAAGAGAAACGGTTACCGGTCGCGTTCTACGGACTGACTTACGCACCGTTGTTGGTCGGGTTCGCGATCGCCAGCGGCGTGCTCGGCGCTCGGGATCGGGCGGAGTTTCAACTTCCGCTCAAACAATTCGTGACCGTTGTTTCGGTTTTCTTGAGCGTGCTGTCGCTAACGAATTTGAAAGCGGCGTGTTTGGTGGGTGTGATCAGTTCCGTCGGCTTTGTTTTCAACAGTGGGGTGTTTCGCGATCGTCGCTTCATTATCGCCGCGATCGGATCGGCGCTCGTCGCGACCGCGACGGTCGTTCCGTTCGCGAACTCGATGGGGATTTTGAATTGCGATGTGCGTTGGTCGCTCGCGGCGGTTGCGTTGTTCGGTTTGATTGCTCGATCGTGGAATGGATGGGACCGAGGGTTGAGCAGCAACGCGTTCGATGAGCGGTCGTCGGTGGCTTGGTTTCAAATCAGTGGCGAGAGCGTCACGTTCTTGGTCAGTGTGGTTTGGTTGGCGACTCAGTTCGTGAACCCCGGAGGTTCGTTCATTCCTTCGCTCGATCGAGTCGACTTTGTTACGCTCGGCGCCCTCGGTGTCTCGTTGTCCGTGATGACATGGCAATCTCGCAGCTACGTTTGCGGGATGTGGATGTGGTTGATCGCGACGGCGACTGCGGTGATCGGGATGCTGTCGGCATCGATCAGTGGCGAGTGGATGATCGCCGGTTCGGCGGTGGCGTGCGGCGTGTCAACGTTGTGCGTGTTTCTGGTGATGAAAAAACTCGGCGTTGCGATTTCAGCTCATCGATTTGTGGCGTACGGACAACCGGGCGATGGTTCACGGTGCCCGACTCCGCTGGCGGCGTTGTTGCTGCCGTTGGCGGATTTGACGTTGGCGATTTTCGCGGTCATCGTCGCGGCGTTTTACTTGCCGGCACTTGGATGGGCGACGATCGCGTTGGATGTTTCCGTTCTGCCGCCCGCGTGGACGATCGTTGCCGGGATCATCGCCGTCGCGGCGGTTCTGTTTCGCAGTCCGATCACGTTGTCGACCGCCTCGTTCTTCGCCCCGATCGTGGCGGGGGTCGGTGTGGGTTGTTTGCTACCGGGTTGGTTTGATTTCGAAACATTGCCCTTGGTCTACGCGTTGACATCGGCTGCGGTGCTGTTGACGGTTCGTCATCGGGCCGCGTCGATGATGTCGATCACCGTCGCGATCAGTTCGGTGTGGTTGGCGATTTTGACGACGTCGGGTTTGGTTTATCTTTCGCCAATGACGTTGTTGAGTTCGGCGATCGCGTTGGCGACGATGTGGATCGTTTACAACGAGAACGCTCGCGAGTTGTTACGGTACCGCACGAGCGTGGCGATTTTGGCCAGTGTGCAGTTCATTGTGGCGACCTCGTTGATCGCGGGGTATCGCGGGTTGGTGTTCCAATTGCCGATCAGTGAGCTGTTTGCCTCGGCGTCGGTGTGGATGCTCGCGGCAACGGTCGTGTCGTTGATCTGTTTCGAGTACGGTTCGTCGATGTTGAGCGAACCGGCGAGTCGGCGGTGGAGTCTGACGCTACGAGTGGTGGCGTTGTTCTTTTTTATCGTCTGTTTGGCGTCCGACGGATTCGTTTTGATCGAGCGGATCGTGATCGTGTCCTCGTTAATCATCACCGCGTTTCATGAGTGTCACGTCGCCGTTAGGCGGCAAGTCGAATCGCACGTCGGCGGCGTGTTCGCGATCATCGCAATGGTCGTCGCATGGTTCCACTGGCACCATCAAATTCCCGTGCCTCACGAGCTGTTGCGATTGCTAACGGTAACTGCCGCCGGAGTTTGTTTGATGTTGGCACGGCGTTGGACGAACCACCCCCGGTTCGACATTCTCGTGCGTGGCCTCGGCGTCGCCGCGATCGCGTTGCCGCCCGTCGTGACCGGATGGAGTTTGTTGGATTCGACTCACGGACCGGTCGAAATGTTGATCGTGTTCGCAGCGGCGGCGATTTGGTTCGTCCACGGACGGATGACGGAACAACGTCGCTACGTCGTCGGTTCGGCGGTGATGTTGAACGTCGGATTGGCTAGCCTGTTTGCTTCGTGGTCGTTAACGGACCCGCAGATGTATTTGATCCCAACCGGTTTGACGGTGATCGGTTTGGTGGAATTGCTGCGGCGAGACATTCCTCAATCGGCACACGATCCGCTGCGGTATCTCGGCGCGTTGACGATTCTCGTCTCGCCCTGTTTCGAGATTCTCGGCGGCAGTTGGTTGCACCTGGTGACGTTGATGGTTTTGTCCGTTTTGGTGATTTTGGTCGCGATCGGATTGCGATTGCGGGCACTGATTCATGTCGGGGCGGCGTTCTTGTGCGTCGACCTGGTGGCGATGGTCGTTCGTTCGACGATCGATCATCCCGGCATGTTATGGGCGACCGGGTTGCTCGTCGGAGCCTCCGTCATCGCTATCGCGGCGGCGTGTGAACACCACCGCGAAACCCTGCTGAGCCGCATCCGCACGCTCAGCGAAGAACTCGCGACCTGGCATTGAGCACCTGTTCATGATTTCCCAGCAAACAAGGCATTTTAACGCTAGCCACGGTTGTTAAGAAAATTGAAGTCCAATGAACGAGTGTTGAAACAAACCCTGTTCCCTTTCCCTGTTCCCCTCTCTCAAGGCATTATGATGAAATGGTTTTCCCAATTTAGTTTGATCATGCGATCGAACCTCACTTCCATTTGCGAACAAGTCGAGAATCCCGAGCGGATGTTGCATCAGCTCATTTTGGATATGGAGGACGAACTCGCCAGTGCGAAGCATTCGGTCGCCGAAGCAATCGCGGACGAGATCCTGATGCGTAAAACGGTCGAGCGTGAGCGGGCCGACGTTGCGGTTTGGGCCGAACGCGCCGCAACGGCGGTCAAACGTTATGACGATGCCTCTGCGAAAGCGGCGCTGCAACAACAGATGTCTTCGCAAAAACGGGCCGAGCAATACGCTCGCGAGCATTCCGTTCAATCCGCCGAGGTGCAAAAGTTGCAGGACTCGATCCGCAATCTGCAAGACAAAATCCGTCAAGCCAAGCAGAAGAAAACACTGCTCACCGCGCGGTTGGCCCGGGCCTCCTCGACGAACAAAATCAACTCGGTCATTGACCGAGTCGACAGCCAATCGGCGTTCTCGCAGTTCGATCGGTTGGAACAACGTGTCGACCGCGAGGAAGCGGTCACCGAGGCCTGGCAACGACTCGACGGTAAGGATTGCGAGACCGATGCGTTGCAACGTAAGTTCGAAGAGGAGGAGCACGAGCAACGACTCAGCGACGAACTCGCGACGCTGAAAGCCCGCCTCACTGAGGACACGGATTGAACGTACACTGGTTCTAAGCACATCGGGGGAAAAGGTTCGGCAGAACCTCACGTAGGCGAGTCTCTCTGAGACTCGTGATTTCCAGCGTCTCAGAGAGACGCTGCTATGTGGTTGCACCGAATCAATTGTGACGATGTGCTTAGAAGGTTGGGAATTTGGTTTTTCGGGAGCCTAAGCTCCGCCATCTCTCTTCCGGCGTGGATCCTCTGCGTTCAAAACCCTCCACTGTGGATCGTAACGCAGAGACGCCGCAGAGACGCCGCAGAGACGCAGAGGTCGCAGAGACGCAGAGGGCCGCAGAGCAAGAAACCTATCCGTCTTCGTTTCGGAAGCGTTATCGCTTAGAAAGGGTTCGCTTTTGGGCGAAGCTGGGGAGACACTTTGAAACACAGTGCGTAAAATCCGCACCCCCTCTTGGCCACGAGACATTACCCCGCTCGCCAGCAACCTATGAACCCAACCACCGCCCCATCATCGCAATCCGGAGGCCCGATGTCTCGCTACTGGGCCGCTTCGCTGCTGCTGCTCATCGCGGTATCGAGCCGGTTGTGGCTGCCAACGGCATGGACCGACACGGAATTCTATCCTGCGGTGCCGTGGCCTGGCATTTCGATTGCGTTCGCGTCGAGCGTTGCATTCGTTTTGATCCCCTTGATTTTGATCGGGATGACAATCGTTTTTCTGGGTGGCGATCGACCGTACCTCCGGCGCACCGGATGGTTACTCATTGCCATCTCACTCGCGCTCGGTTTCCTAACCGACCAACACCGATTGCAACCCTGGGCCTATCAATCGTTTCTCTACGCGTGTTTTTTTGTATTGCTGCCGAGTCGTTTAACACCGAACGCGTTTCGCGTGCTCACCATCAGCATCTACTTCTACAGTTCGCTGGGTAAATTCGACTATCAATTCCTTCACACCGTCGGCCAGGATTTCCTGTGCACGGCCACGTCGGTGCTGCCGATCGATCTCGACCAATGGCCGTCGCAAACCCGTCTCTACGCCGCCGCTTTGTTTCCGTTATCAGAATTCACACTCGCTTGCCTGCTATTGATTCCGAAGACACGTTGGTGGGGTGGCTGTTTGGCGATTGTCATGCACGCTGGTCTCATCATCATTTTATCACCGCTGGGCATGAACCACAGCCTCGGCGTATTGGCGTGGAACGCCGTGCTCGCCGGCCAAGCGTACTGGCTATTTATACGGCCAGCTACCTTAGTGACAATGGACGCACCCGCCAAAGTCCCCCCGAACCCGTCGCCACGTCCCTTCCAGATCCGCATCTGGATCGCGGTCGCGATCATCCTGCTTGCGGTCCTCTTACCCTTGACCGAACGGCGCGACCGGCACGATTCCGCTGCCTGGCACTGGGACCATTGGCTGTCGTGGGCGTTGTATTCACCCCATAACAGCCGCGTGCTCGTTGAGATCCATCACAGCGCGATCGAAAACCTACCGGAGGCCGCTCGCGGCAGTGTCCTCCCGGACAGCAACCATGATTCCTGGCACGAATTCGATTTCGGATCCCTGTCTTTATCCGCTCGCCGCGTGCCCGTCTTGCCACAAGCTCGATACCAGCTTCAGCTCGCAACCGCGATCGCTCGAGGACAAGGTTGGACGCACCAGGTCCGTGCCGTCGTCCAGTCCTCATCCCACCGCTTCGACGGAACCCGTCGCGAAGTTTGGATGCCCCGACTCGGTCTGTCGCCATGAAACAAGGAAACCTCAGTGAGACTCGCCTGCATGACGTTCTGTCGAACCTTTTCCGCTGATGTGCTAAAACAACAAAGCGAACGCTTGTTTTCTCACGCTGCGACAGGCTGGCAGCCTCTTCCTAACGTACGTCAACCGGATGAAAGTAGGCGACGTCTATTCGGGTTGGCTTCGCTTGTGATGGAAGGAATCGGAAAGTGTTCGCGGCGAGGTCGGTCGAGCAGATTGTCTGCCTCGGCGTCATCGACAAAGCGTTCACGATCGGGGTTCCATTGCAACGGGCGTTGGAGTTCGCGAGCGATGTTGACCAGATGACACACGGTGATGGTCCGATGCCCCACTTCGACCGGTGCGTTTGGGGACTGACGAGACTCGATGCAGTCGAGCCCCTTCGGTATGGGTTGGGCGTCGAACTTTGGATCTTTCATAGGGCCAGGGAAATTAGGGAATTCGATGCGAGAAACCTTTCCGAGACCACCCTCAGGGAGGAACTCACACGCAAACCGGTTCATTTCCATCGAGAGATGTTGGCTGCCGACTTGCAAGACTCGTCCTGTTGTTTTGACTGCATCGGCCGGCAGGCGTCCTTCGCGAATCGTCACTGAAATCAGCTTTTCGAGATAAACATCCAATCCCGCCTGCAATGCCAGCATCGCTGCCTGAATGTGGTGATGGTCGGGTGTTGCGATGATGATCGCATCCAGTTCGACCTCATCAATCATGCGCCGTTAGTCTTGATGCGTCGAGCATGCCGGGCTCGGCCCGCTTGGAAGCCCGCGAGCACCTCTTGGAACGGAGCCTTTGGCTGAAGGGTTTCGCCATACGTGAGCATTCGTCGGCGTGATAAGCACATCGGCGGAAAAGGTTCGGCAGAACATCACGTAGGCGAGTCTCTCTGAGACTCGCAATTTTCAGCGTCTCAGAGAGACGCTGCTAAGTGGTTCCACCGCGCGTGATGACCTCTAGGAAAAACGGAAGCTGCGGCGTCGCTGTTCGCAGAATGCCAGTGATCCGTTTCAGATCAAAGCTACCTTGCCCAGGCGGAATGTCACCCAGCAAAAAACCGTCTTCGTAATTCGGTAACGCATGATCCTTGAAGTGAACCGAAAACGCGAAAGGCGCCAGAGCTTCGATCGCACCGTAGAGGTCATCGAGCAAGGAAAAGCTGTTTCCGGTGTCAACGCAGGCACCCACCATGGGACTGCTGATTCGTTTCAACAACGCGACACGATCTTGGATGCGTTCGTCTTTGTGGTTCTCGATCGCCAGCGGCACCTGATGTCGCTCGACCACGGGAACAGCCAGTTCCAGCATCGCGTGCCCACGCTTCGCCGATTCCTAAAACTCAGCGAATATTTTGAAGTACTCATATCGGCGACTGGGAATGATCACCGTCCGGGCGGCCTTCGCACCTATGTCGCGTGCCGTCTTGATTTTGGCTTCAAATCTTGGCAGATCGCCTTTGTCCTGCGGCGGCTTGATCAGGGACTCGATAAACAAGCCATTGGCTTCGGCGTAGTCACGCAATTCGCCCGCCGATTTGGAATCCATGAAACCAAGTCCAAATTGGCCCCTCCCGATCCGAGTCAATGGCAATGTCGTAGGAACGTCGACGCCTGAAATAAATCGACGGATGCATCGTGCTACTTCATCCATCGCCGACGAATGTTGCAGTCGTACATGACGACGCTCATCCTCGTCGTCCGGGTAGGCTCGCTCGCCGAAGCGTTTGGATTCGCGATCGCCACACCGGTAGCCAACGCAGAAAGTTTTTTGACGGCAGTGCGCCGATTGATCGTCTTCATGATTGGGTTCCTCTCGTAGTACAGGCTGGCAGCCTGCTACGTACGTCAGGCTTTCTAGCCTGACACACATGGAGGTCAGCCTAGAAAGGCTAACGTACTTTCAGAACAGGCCGGCAGCCTGTGCTACGTGTCGTGTTCTATCTCGCCGTCCAGCCTCCATCGACTGTCAGCATACTTCCCGTCATGTAACTCGACGCAGGACTGGCTAAGAACATCGCCGCACCCTGAATCTCGTTCAGCTCTCCCCAACGTTCGACAGCGGTCGCGCCCACGATGAACTTCTTCGCCTCCTCGCTTTCCGCGATCGGAACATTCATCGGAGTGAGAAACGGGCCGGGGCAGATGGCATTGACCGTGATTTTGTCGCGTGCCAATTCCAATCCCAGCGCTCGCGTCATCTGCACGACAGCGCCTTTGCTGGTCGCGTAGGGCGTGCGGTTCGCCAAACCAACCAACCCCAGCGTACTAGCCATGTTGATGATCCGGCCGTACTGACGCTGCTTCATCACGGCAGCGACGTGTTTGCAACACAGCCACATCGCGTCCACGTTAATGCTCTGCACCTTGCGGAAGTCATCGAGTGAAAGGTCTTCGATCGGGCCGCGAATGTTGATGCCTGCGTTGTTGATCAGAATGTCGATCCGCCCGAACTCCTCCATAGCCCGCGCCACCATCGACGCGACCTGTTCCTCGCTCGAGACATCGGCGGCCATGCCGATCGCTTTGACGGGATACTCTTGCGCAATCGTGGCCGCAGCCGCTTTGGCTTCGTCCTCGTTGCGACTGACCAAGAGCAAGTTCGCACCCGCCGAAGCCAAGCCCGCCGCCATCGCTTCACCGAGACCTTTCGAGCCACCCGTGACAATCGCGATATTGTCGGTGAGTTGGAATTGAGAAATACCGGGCCAGCGAGTCATTTTGGTTTCCTTGGTAGGGGCGGCATCGTGCCGCCGAGAGTGATTGATTGGAGCGGAGGCAGGGTGCCGCCGTTATGATACCTTATTTGTCATTCGAATCGAGAAACCGAATGATCGGATACGTCTCGGCGCCGACGTGCCCACAGAATCTGGTCACGCCCACGTTGGCTTTCAATATCGGGCAGTTTTTGTTTTTCGGAGACCCTGCGGTAACCAACAAATCAGTGTTACCTACGCCACCAAACGTTAAGTTGGACGCAGGCACCACGCCCGCCGGGATGGCTGCGATCATTTTTCGGCGTCTCGGGTCGATAACGCGAATGACTCCCGTGTGGAAGTGCATACGGTAGAGGTTTCTCCATGCGTCGAAGGTGCAACCGCCTTCGCCTTGCTCGAAAGTGTAAATCGTTTCGGGCGTGCCGAGCGTATCACTGTCGATGTCGATCTTGGTTCTCTCGACGTGACTACGGACGACGTACAGGAATTTCCCCGACGGATCCACCTCCAATCCGTTGCATCCCTTGTCGGCGACCTTGACCAAGCGACCGTCGGCACCGCACGTGAGATTCCGGATCCGGCGGCAACATCTCTTTGAGTTCCAACCACGGAGCGGCCAGTAAATCTCTTAGCGTGTTTTCGTATTCCACTGGGTTGAGTCGTCGTGGCAATGCACGCAATGCTCTTGCAAGAAAACGTGATTGGCCACCGAAGGATCGGCTGCCGATAAAGAATTCGACGGAACGAGCGACAAGAGGAACGCCGCAAAAACCATCGAAAGTGTCGGCACATTCATAACGTCACCTCGGTATTCTGGCGGATCGGCGCAACGCTTCGCCAGGTTGGTCCGATTCGCAATTCGTCAATCGATTGCGAACGATCCCCGGAGGCGCGGAGAATGACACGATCCAGACGCGCGTCCAACTTGAGGTCACGACTGACCACATACCAAACGGCAGGTTCGGCGTAATCAAGCGAATCGGTTTGCGAATAAACTCGCAGGTAGACTTCAGCTTCACCGTTTTTTCGCGAGACAATTTTAGCCACCCTGAACGGGAAAAATTGGTTTCGATACCCGATCGCAATTGCATCGCCACCGTTCGACGACGAAGCCAGGATGAGACGAAGGCTAACACGCGCACTTCTGGTTCCCAGGCTCCCGCCTGGGAACCCACTGTCTTGGAGGCTCCCGCCTCCTTCCCCGCCTCCTTCACTCGATCCGGCAACCGCCGCACCGGTGTTTGATTTTAGTGTTGGAATCGATTTCACCATAAAACTCAAATAGGTAACGGCATTGTATTTCATATCAATGCGACGTTTCAATCCACGAACGTAAGCCGACTCTTCCGGCGGCAATTTCAGCATCCCCAAACGACCGCCTGGGATCGGCCAAGGAACCTCCATTTCGCTGTGAACGATTTGCAAGTGGTCCGACGTCTCTCCAAAGGAGTTCGCGACAGGCTCGTCGGATGTATAGCGATCCCATGGCCCCGTCCACCCCTTGCCGACGGTGCTAAGCACATCGTCACAATTGATTCGGTGCAACCACGTAGCAGCGTCTCTCTGAGACGCTGAAAATCGCGAGTCTCAGAGAGACTCGCCTACGTGAGGTTCTGCCGAACCTTTTCCCCCGACGGTGCTTAACGGCCAGCGGCAACGCGCCCGCCGAATAATGGAACCCCTCGTAAGCCCTCATTAAATCCGTCCGTGATCCCGGGTTGATCCGATTGACCAACTCTTGAAACCGGGGGGCGTTCATCGACACCGAGCTTGACGGTTGTCCATCGACATTGCAGGCGATTGCCACGCCGGCGTGCAAAATTGCGACTGCTCAGGTGCCTGCTGAAGTTTGCGATGCGAAACGCTTCCATCGAAAACATGCACCTCGGTATCACCATGGGAGTCGACCTTGACGGCGAACTCGGTACCCAAATCAATCACTTCGCTCGTCGGCGTTATCAACGCGAAACCCTCGCCACCCTCGGTGACCCGGACCACGACCTCGCCGTGATGAACACGCGCACGTTCTGCCGAAATCAGATTCATTTCTGAAGGACCGACGACGACCAATTCCGCACCGCTGTCCGTTCGCAAAACCGCCGTTCCACCGGCCAAGCCAATTAAACCGGTCGGCAGTCGTTGGCTTTCCACGATCTCGGGTTCTGTCCAAACACAATTTTCGGACAACAACACGATCGCGACGCTCGACGGATTTGCGATCTTGGGTGAGTTCTTGGGGACTCCGTCCTCAAACCTCCCACTCCAAAGACCAACGGAGACCAATCGACACGCCCACGGCATGAATGGCTCCTTCGGATCATGATTCTCAATCTTCTTCCAAAGCGAGATCGAGGTGTTTTGGACGATCTCGCGAGCGTCATTGGCATTGGGAACCAAACACATCACCTAGCGCAACAGCCCCCCGTTGGCTCTCCAAAAAGAGCTTCATGAAGTCATCGTGCTGGTTGAATTGATCGGGATTCATGGCGTTCCAAAGTATTTCCGTCTCTCACAGCCGAGATTGGACAATTCATTTCGGAAATTGGTTGCTTATTTTGTTATCATGGCAACGCGAGTGGTCTGGGACTGCCCAGTCTGAGGGTAGTGGACGAGGCTACGAGGCTTCTGGCTCCAGCAATCTCGAGGACTCGTAACCTCGTCCACTACGGCCAACCCGAATTTTTAACTGTCCCAGACCGCTAGCTTGACTCTGCTAGAACGCTTCGGCAAACTGGGATTAATCTACCGAAAGAACGGACAATCGAGATGAGGCTGCTTCGAGTTGCGTTTGCATTGTCATTCTTGGCTAGCGCTCGTGGTGCATTCGCCGATGAGGGTTCGATCGATTTCACCAACGACATCGAGCCGATCTTCCAACAACACTGCATGGATTGCCATGGTCCGGATGAACAGGAAAGTCAGTTTCGGCTAGACCGACTGTCGATCATGCTTGCGGGCGGTAATTCGGGTGAGCCGGCCGTGGTGCCGGGGGAGCCGGACAAAAGTTTTCTGCTGAAGTTGATTCATCGCAAAGAACCGGGGCTGGAGATGCCGCCGGACGGGTCACTCTCGATGCAGGAGATTGATCGGATCGAGCGATGGATCGCTGGTGGGGCGAAGACGCCGGAAAGTTATGGACCCGCGAACGAGAAGGTGGTGCTTTCGCATTGGTCGTTCCAGCCGATCACGCGTGCGGACTCCGGCAGCGTCGATTCGTTCATCCGTCACAAATTGACCGAAAACAGTCTGGCAATTTCACCCGAAGCCGATCGCCGCGTTTTGATTCGGCGTTTGTTCCTCGTGATGCTGGGAATCCCACCCACGCCCGAGCAAGTCGACGTGTTGATACACGATGATCGCGAGAACGCATGGCGGGAACTCGTCGAAGAGGTTCTGGCCAGCGACCATTACGGAGAACGAATCGCGACGTCGTGGCTGGACTTGGTCCGGTTTGGCGAGACGCACGGTTTCGAGATGAATCGGGAGCGACCGACCGCGTGGCAGTATCGTGATTGGGTGATCGAGTCATTCAACAACGACAAGCCCTACGATGAGTTCATCCGCCAACAGCTCGCGGGCGATGCTTTAGGCGCTGATGTGGCGACGGGATTCCTGGTGGCTGGGCCGGTGGATCAGGTAAAAGGCAGCGATCCGAAGTTGCAGCAAACGCAGCGAATGAATGAGCTGGACGACTTCATCAACACAACCGGCACGGCGATGCTGGGACTGACCACCGGGTGCGCCCGTTGCCATAATCACAAGTTCGATCCGATCAGCCAACGTGATTACTACGCGCTCCAAGCAGTGTTCGCGGGCGTGCAGCATGGCGATCGCCCCTTGCCTCTCTCGATGGAACAGAACCAGCGACTGGCAGCACTGGACACCGAGATCGCGGACCTGAAGGATCGGCTGCAGCCATTCATCCCGAAAATGGACGGTGGCAAACGGGCCGCGGTGAACGCGAAACAGAACGTCGAGACTTTCACCCCCCGCAAGGCTCGATTCGTGCGCTTCACAATTGACAAAACGAGCGGTGGAGAAGCCTGTATCGACGAACTGGAAATCTATTCCGAGCAGTTTAATGTTGCTCTGGCCGTTAGCGGAGCGGTCGCGACGTCCCCGGGTGACTTCGTGCATCCGAAACACAAACTGTCACATATCAACGATGGTCAGTACGGAAACGATCGCAGTTGGATCGTGAAATCAAATGCAGGCGGTTGGGTGCAGATCGAACTCGTCGAAACAACGATCATCGACCGCGTCGTTTGGGGGCGAGATCGCAAGGGAGACTATGGCGATCGAGTGCCGATCGGTTACCACATCGAATCGGCGATCGAACCGGGACAATGGGAAACCGTTGCCTCCTCGTCCGATCGGCAACCGTATCAAACGAAAACGCCCTCGGAGGAGAGCTACGTGTTCGACGGCTTTCCGCAGCCGGAAGCCGAGCAAGGCAAGGCTTGGCTTGCACGATTGCAGACTGCCCGTCTTGAGAAAGTAAAGTTGAGCAAGTCGACACTGGTTTACGCGGGAACATTCTCGCAGCCCGGACCAACACATCGTTTGTATCGGGGCGAACCGGATGCGAAACGCGAGCAGGTTGGCCCCAATGCGTTGGAAGCCTTCACTTCGCTGAATCTGGACAGCGACGCGCCCGAGCAGGACCGTCGACTCGCGCTGGCCGATTGGATCGCTAGCGAGAGCAACCCGCTCACCGCTCGCGTGATTGTTAATCGCCTGTGGCAGTTTCACTTTGGCACCGGGATCGTCGACACGCCGAGTGACTTCGGGCTTAACGGGACTCCGCCGAGCCATCCTGAATTGCTTGATTGGCTGGCCAGCGAACTGATCGATCACGATTGGTCGCTCAAACACATTCATCGGTTGATCTTGTTGTCGGAGACATGGCGTCAAGACAGTCAGCCCGATCCGGCCGCGATGCGTGTCGACGCGGCTTCGCGGTTGCTATGGCGATTCCCCACGCGGCGATTGGAAGCTGAAGCGATTCGCGATTCGATTCTCGCCGTCTCGGGTGAGTTGGATCTACAAAACGCGGGTGGTCCTGGGTTCGATGCGTTTGAGGTTGAGATGGAAAATGTTCGTCATTATTACCCGAAGAAATCTTACGGACCGAAGGATTGGCGGCGGATGGTTTACATGACCAAAGTGCGCCAAGAACGCGAGCATGTCTTCGGTGCTTTCGATTGTCCCGACGCCAGCATGGTGGTGCCACGGCGCGGTCGTTCGACAACACCGCTACAGGCGCTCAATCTGCTCAACAGTGGCTTCGTCATGCAGCAGGCGGATTTGTTCGCGCAGCGATTGGAACGCGAATGTGAAACCGTTTCGCAGCAGATCGAAAGAGCCTGGCTGCTGTGTTTCCAGCGACCCGTGACAGCAGAAGAACTTGCGGAGAGCGAAAAGTTCATCCGGGAAGAAGGCATGCAGCAGTTCGCCCGCGCGATGCTCAATACAAATGAGCTTGTGTTTGTCCCGTAGTGCAGGCTGCCACCCTGCGCCGCTTTTAATTCAAAACGGGCTAGCAGCCTGTACCGCTTTTTCAAAACAGGCTAGCAGCCTGAACTACGGCAACCATCATGAATCCACTCCTCAACCGACGACACTTCCTCTCCGACACCGCATCGGGACTGAGCAGCATTGCACTGGCAAGCCTGTTGCAACAACAGAACCTGCTGGCCGAATCCAAGCCGATCCGTCCGGACATCGACCCCGAGCATCCCTTCGCTCCGCGTCAATCTCATCACAAGCCTGCGGCGAAGAATGTGCTGGTCATCTTCTGTTCGGGGGCGTGCAGCCAGATCGACACGTTTGATTACAAACCCGAATTGATCAAGCGGCACGGGCAGCCGTTACCGGGTGCCGAAGACCTGGTCACCTTTCAGGGCCAGCAGGGGATGCTGACCAAAAGCCCGTGGGAGTTCAAACCACGAGGCGAATCCGGAAAGATGATTTCTGAACTCGTTCCACAGCTTGCCGAACTCGCCGATGACATGTGTTTCATCCATTCACTGACGGGAAAAACGAACACGCACGGTCCCGGCGAGAACTTCATGTCGACCGGTTACACGCTCGACGGGTTCCCCAGCATGGGCGCCTGGGCGACGTGGGCGCTGGGGACGGAGAACGAAAATCTGCCCGCTTACGTGGCCATCTCCGATCCGCGGGGCACGCCGCAATCGAGTGTCAACAATTGGGGACCAGGCTTCTTGCCGGCAGCGTTTCAGGGGACGGAGTTCAACGCCACCAAACCGCTGGGCAATTTAGATGTGCCCGCAGGCGTCAGTGCGAAGACTGACCGAGCGACGCGTGATTTTCTGGAACGATTGAACCGACGTCACTTGGAACGCTTCGAGGGAGACAGCGAACTGGCCGCCCGAATTTCCAGCTACCAACTTGCCGCGCGAATGCAGTTGAGTGTTCCCGAAGTGACCGATTTGTCGAGCGAACCGCAGAGCATCCTGCGAGAGTACGGAGCCGACGATTCGGAGAACGTGTTGAAGGCTCAGTTTGCGCGGAACTGCATTTTGGCCAGACGGTTGATCGAGAAAGGCGTCCGGTTTGTGCAACTCTTCAACGGAGCCTATCAAACCGGCGGTGAGGGTGTCAGCAATTGGGACGGACACAAGCACATTGTTGAGCAGTACAGTAAACACGGTCCGGTGCTGGACCAGCCCTGTGCGGCGCTCTTGCGTGACATGAAGCGACGTGGATTATTGAAAGATACGTTGGTCGTTTGGATGACCGAGTTCGGTCGGATGCCCACGTTCCAGAAAGGTGCCAGCGGACGCGATCACAACCCGGACGGGTTCACCGCATGGATGATGGGGGCGGGCGTGAAAGCACCGTTTTCCTACGGAGCGACCGATGAGTTCAGCTACCAAGCCGTCGAGAATGTCGCCACGGTGCATGACTTACATGCCACGATCCTGCATCTGTTGGGTTTGAATCACGAACGATTGACGTACTACCACAACGGATTTGAACGCCGCTTAACGGACGTGCATGGTCATTTGATCAACGAAGTGCTCGCATGAAATACCAACGCTCTCGCATCGTTACTGTAGGACGGACCTTCCGTGCCGTCGTGGCAAAAGTGGTAAGGACCGAGCGGCGAATCACTGTCATGGTAGACGAGGTGACGAGTCCTTCCCATTTCACCGCCTCCAAAGGACTCGTCGCCTCGGAAAACGCCGGAATAACGGTTCATCCGGCGGCAGCGTGCGGCGGAGGTTTTCCAGGCATGACTCCCGTGTCCAACGAGATTGATGCCTGAGTAGGGATGCTGGTCGACTACGTAAGCCGGAACAAACGCAGTCGAGCTCTGCAGAGGTGCCACTCGACAAGGGAGATCTCGGTCGCCAGCGTCTTCCTATAAACGCGGTGCGTTAATGCTGCCGACGGTCCTCGGCGGATTTCGGTTCGCCGAGGACGATTTTTCATCAAATCATGGGACACGGGAGCCATGCCTTGAAAAACCTCGATCCTGGGCTCGGCGCACGCTTCCGTCGGATGAACCACAATAACGACCTCATGCTGCGACAGTCCCGTTACTTTGCCGAGCGAATTGAAAACGAAGCTGGCGAAAGCGCCACTGAGCAGGTCAACCACGCTCTTCAACGGTCCTTTGGGCGATTGCCGTCCGAACAGGAACAACCTTTAGCGGTTTCCATTGTCGAGCAACATGGCTTGTTCGCCTTGTCTCGATCTCTATTGAACTCGAATGAATTTGTTTATGTCGATTAGCCTGCCATGAAACCACATCTCCCCAACTCAGTTCTTCGTGACTTTACCCCATCGCTCCGCGCGCGTTCTTGCAGACGGCGGCGGGCGGTTTTGGAGGTTTGACATTGACCTCGCTGTTGGCGAGCGAATCCGGTGAAGCATTGCATTATCAGGATCATCGCGGATGACATTTCGCCAGACATTGCGGGTTATCCGGCGAAAGGGTGCGGAGAGTCCAGGACGAGGTTTTCGGAGGCGGGGCTCTTGCGTCCAATGATTTTCATCGATTGGTACTTCACTCATTATTGACTACCGACGCCTTGTTGGGTTGCCTGATGAGAACGTCGATAAGCCCTGGTTTGGCGGAGTGCCTTGCGATGGGATTCGGCACGGGAAGTATCGCCGTGATGATCAAAGAGAACCGCGAGCTGCTCGTGAGCCATTTCCAATAGTGGGTCAATCCGAAGCGATTCCAGCAACGCCGTGACGGCTCCCTGGGTGTTGCCCGCATTGATCCGACAAATGCCGAGTAGATAATGATCGCCGGCGACACGTCTCATCGTCGTCAGTCGCTGGTATCGCTGCATCGCGTCGGAGTTGTCGCCACGCTGCATCGCGATCTGGGCGAGAATCCCGGTGGCGTTCATGGTCGCATCTTGTTGGCCGATTTCCTGGCCCAAGATCGCCGAGGCAAGTTGTTCAGCAGGCCCGATCATGCCTGCGTCAAGGTAGTCGCGAGCCAACGTGGCGTCGACGTCGGCGTCCGAATGCCCCTCTCGATTCAACTTCAACACAATGGACTTCGCTCGCTCCATATCGCCAGATATCAGAGGCTTTTGCCGGTCATTGAAAAATAGATGATGGGTGGCCAACGCCCAACGCCGATCTTTTTCTCGCTGCGAGAGCGCGGGTTCATCCAGGATCGGAAACAGAACAGGCCCTGCCGTTGGAGTTGTCTTCGCAACGCTAGCAACACGGTCGATGGGAACATCCAACGCCGCCAATTGGAACGACTCGGCGTGGACGCCGATTTGGTGGTCATGGAGCGCCGCATGGGTTACGTTGGTAGGGCGTTTTGGCATGTGGCAGGTGGAGCAATCGTTACCGACGCGCTCCACACGAATCGATAATTCCACCTGACATGACTCGTTGGTGTGACATTCCAAGCACGCTTGTTGAAAGTCGATCTGTCGGTTCGCGGATGCTCCATGCCGATGGGGATCATGGCAGGTGATGCAAGTCAACGTGGATGACTCTTGATAGCACGGACTGGCGTGCAGTTGTTCGGTGTGTCCGACGAGTCGAAATTCGTCCGATGTCGATCGACTCTGGAAATCGGTGCGAGTCTCCCAGAGTGGTCGCCCGGGACGATAATCCCACTGATCTCGTCCCGCACCAACGATCAAGACGGCTCCCTGTAAATGACACTGAGAACAGATCGCTTCGGAATCACTTCGGCTTAGCGAGGCCGGATTGATGATGAGATCCTGTTCGGTCGGGTTCGCTTGACTGGACGCTCCGGCTTTGAGTGACGTCGCTCCGCCGCGACTGAGTTCGTTTTGGAGTTGATGGCGTGCAACGTGTTCCGTGCCGGGACCGTGGCATCGCTCGCAACCAATCGCTGACTCGACGATTTGAAAATGGTTGGGGTTCTCGTTGTAGACCCGAATCCGTCCCGCGTGGCAGAACACACACCCCGTTGTGATCGCCCGCTCAAAGGACGGGCGTTTGAGAGGATCGTAGCCGGGCGATAATTCCCAGCGATCACTTTCGGTATACCAGGTCAGAGGTGATTGGCAGGCGAAGGGTCCGTCGTACCAGAGATAGGTATGAGCGTGGGTGCCGGAACCGAACTCAAAAGTCAGTTTCGCTTGTTGGCGGACCATGGCCACTGCTGGATTCAAGTGGATCGTTTCTTTGTGCTCCATGGATCCGTTGGAATGAACGACTTCAAATCGCCTTCCTGTTCGTTCATCTCGCCAGTCTTGCGGGACGTCCATGCGGCTTTCTTTGACCGGACGTCCCGCCCGCGCGTGCGAGGTCATGAAATAGCTGGCAGCTTGTTCTTGATGGCACGATAAACAACTGTCGGTGCCAGATGAGCCGACGGGCCAGATTTCTCCGGCAGGTTTTGAGGGAAGGCCTGGCGAATTCGATTCGGCAATCGATGCCGGCGCTTGCCACTTACGACTGACCACAATCAGCTCGCGAGACACCTGCCACTGTCCCTTCTCGGACGGTCCCTCATCGGACTGTGCCCCGTCGGACTGTGCCCCGTCGGAATCGCCGAGCGATCTTGATTGCGGAGCCGTTTCGCGAGCACAACCGAGGTGGCATGAGATCAATAAGGCAATGATCCCAGTCGGTATCAGACGACGATGATCCATTTCACGTCGGCTCATGGTGACGTCACGTGAGCTTTTTTTTGACCCTCGATCAGTAACATTCGACAATCAATCCTCTGGATGTTGAACTGCTGTTGTTTTCCGGATGGCCACCGAACATGTACGGACTCGATGCGATCCGCCATGCCCAAACCAGCATGAATGATCCGTTCATCGTGGCAACTGTAGCCTCCGCCGGACGTGAGCCAGTGTTGGGTGTTACCCGATTTCGTTTCAACCGTGACAATCGCACCCACCGCGCTTCGCTCACCGCGAGTACCGACGAGTTCGAACTGAACCCAGTGGGCGGACGATTCCGTCACGTTCTCGACTAAATTCGCGGGTCGGTCCAGGTGAGTGGCAACCAAGTCAAGGCGACCATCGTGGTTCCAATCCGTTTTGATCAGGCCTCGACCGACGGATGCGAGATTGAAGAAGTCATCGTTGCCGGAATCGTCGGCGAACGGGTGTCGTTGGAATCGAGCGTGATGATTCAAGAACAACTGGGGTTGCATCTGGAACGGGGCGCTACGAAACCGTAAGTCCTCAATGTGCCCGTTGACGGTCACGATGTCCGCGTCGCCATCATTATCAATGTCGGCGGCTACGGTTCCGAAACCAAGTACCGGCATGGAGTCGCCGTACAAACCTGCCGGGACGACCGCGTCGACGAAAGCACCCTGGTCGTTCTGCATGTAAAGGTGGACGGGTTCGTTATAGAAGTTGGTAACGTGGAGGTCCAAATGACCATTGTTATCGAAATCGGCGGCGGCAATCCCCATCGAGGCGCCGCTGCCGCCCCGTGCTGAGTAGGCGCATCCTTTCAGTTTGGCGGCGTCCCGCCATCCTTCCTCACGCCATTCCCATAAGTGATTCGGCCGCATGTCGTTGGCGACAAAAATCTCGTTGCCACGAGCCCGTTGATCCAGATTGGCGATCAGAATGCCCAAACTTGGAGCCGATTCGGAGTCAATGCTGAGGTCTTGGTTCGACCATTGGCCGTCGGCGGATTGGATCAGCAGTCGGTCCGCCGCAGGCTTGAAATTTTCTGGTCCGGGGAAGTCCGTTAGTCGACCGTTAGGTCCCACAGGTAACCGATCAAAAACGCTCTCGTCGTCGATATAATTGGCCTCGTAAATATCGGGCAGGCCATCGTTATCCAAATCGGCGATCGCGATCGAGGATGTCCATTGAGTCGCATCCCAGACTTCTCCGAGTGACGGCTCGACAAACGTTCCATCCCCTTGGTTGATGTAGAGCTGATTGTGTCCAAAATTCCCAACTAGCATGTCATCGAAACCGTCTTGATTCACGTCGCCGATGGCCACACCGAGCCCGTACCCGCAGTCGCCAACGCCGGCAACACGGGTGACATCCTCGAATCGCCCTTGTCGCTGGGAAAAAAGCTGGTTCGGGTGAACGCCCTGGCTCTGCAGAGGTTTGCCAGCACTCTGGACGAAATAAAGATCGACGCTCCCATCTCGATCGTAGTCCATCGCTGCGACACCTCCGCCGAATTGCTCATAGAGTTGGAAGTCGCGGTCTCTCACAGGATCTGCATTGCAATAACGAAAATCCATTCCAACCTGCTGCTCTCGCGTAATCCATCGAATCACCGGTGATGATTCGCCTTCGGATCGAGACTTCGGCGGATCGGACTCTTGCCCACCGCGGTTGCTGTACTTTTGCCGGATTCGGCCCAGCAGTTCGTCATGGATTTGCTCGTGGTCGGATGGAAGCTCGAGTCCGCAGAGCACCTCATTGGAACTCGCAAAGCTCTCATCCGATGCGACAAGCGTTTGATGTCTCTGTTGCAGAGCCGTCAAAATCGGATCGTTTTTCGACAATCGGCCCAAAGCGACTTGTTGACCCGCAGCGATGATTTGCCATGCGTTGGCTTCGAGTGGACGCCCCAATTGTCGCAGAGATTCTGTCAACCGGATGACCGCATCGGTTGACTCGATGCCGCGCTCAGAAATCTCGTTGCTCGCCAAGATCGAACGTTTGAGCCAAGTCGCGCGGTCTCGCAATTTCAGTTCATGGTCGGTTTCACCGAGCTGGTTCATCCGGTTTTGAAGCAAGCCGTAAGCGACCCAATCTGTTGGATCCAAAAGTACACATTGACACAGCATGGCAAAGGCCGACTCCGTTTCTTCAGCTCCGCCATCGTGCAGGATCAATGAGCCGAGTGCAAACCAATGTTCCGCGAATTGCTCTTGCTGCTCGTCAACGAGCGAGCACCATAACGCGATTCCCTCTGGATCTTGCAATTCGGCGGACACACGGCCGAGCAGTGCGATGCTGGACAGGTCTCGCGTCGGTTGTTGTTGAATGGGCTGTGTGGATGAATCCGTTTTTTCGCCGAACACTTGCTTGAGCAACCTCAGCGATTCTCGCGAATCGTGTTGAGCGGCGAGGTCTCGTGCTTGCGCGGCGGGACCGAGCCACTGCCGCGTCAATTTTAAATCGCCGAGACCCGCGTGCCGGGAAGGTTGAGTGGTCGCGGCATCACGCTGTGAAAGCAACGACGCTAACTCCTCCTGAGTGATATCGCCTAGTCGCAGAAGCATCTGAAGATGCGGGATCGCCCATTGGCGGCGACCCAGACGATTGTAAAGAGACCCAAGCTGACGATGGGCGATTGCGATTTCAGGTGCCGCAGCCACGATGCGTTCGTATCGGTCAATCGCCTCATCGAAACGCTCGAGTCGAACGAGCAAATCAGCGGTTTGGCCCAGTGCGATCAAGCCAAATTTCGGGTCTTGTTCCGGAATGTCCGACAACAGCGAGACCGCGACGTCGAATCGACCAGACGACTCCTCGATTCTCGCTGCCCAAAAAACGAATTCAAAATTGTCAGGCTGATCAATCAAGTGCGGTTTCAGAAAAACTCTCGCCTCCTCCGACTTACCTTCCGAAACCAATTGAGCGAGTTGTTGAATCACCCCTTTCTGCTCGGCGTCCGTCGACCGGACACCACCTTTGCTCGGTGGCGCGGACGTACTCTCCGCAATCGCCGACGGATCGGGCTCGTTTTCAACGAACCCAACTCCGTTCGGACGATTGCATCCGGACAAAATGAAAGCGACCAACCAACAGATTGCTAGTCGTCTCACGTAACCCTCCGAGCATTTTCCCACTTGAGCCGATTTGTGTGAGACCATCATCGACCCAATGTTCAGTGGATGGTTGAGCAAGAGTTATTCAGGATTGGCCATGTCGGCGTATTCTTCCGGGTGAACTTCAGCCGCCTCGGCGCTGGTGTCCTCCGGCTCGGTAGCAGGAGCCTGAATCACAGTGGCGTCACGACCACCGCATCCAACGTGGGTGAGTGTGGACAGAGCACCCACCAGGGCAAAGGCAATAAACAGCATTTTCATTTTGATCTTCTTCATGGAAAGAGTTTGGTTCAGATAGTGTGGTTGCTTCTAAAAATCTCCGCTAATGACTTCCTTGTTGGCACGCGTACCAAGAGATCCCCAAAGCCCGTAGGGACTCGGTTGCCCGGCGTTCATCGCCTCGTTTTGCTGATTACCAGCTTCGATGGAATTGGTGATGAATTTCACGGCCCCGTCACCCATTAGGACATGCACGCCGCCTTGGTGCCGACTGCTCGCGGTAACGCCACCGCCATTTTCGGCCCAACGGTTACTACAGTACGGCGAGTTCGGCGGGGCATTGGTGGTCACCCCGGTGAGAGAATTACGGGCCCACGCCCAGTTCATGCCACGATTTTCAGAACTATTCACTCCATGGAAAGAACCGCCCGCGTCTTCACCGGTGGGCGTAGTGCAACCCACTCCTGTCGTGCACCAAAACAGAGGTCGCGTCGGATCGAGGTGTCCCAAGTTCGCGCAGACGCTGACCCCACCGTCGCCTCCACTGAAAGTTTGCGACCGATTGATTCGTGTTCTCGCATCACTGTCGCCAATGTCCGTCGTGATCTCACCCATGATGACGGTGTTGGCGAGACCATCCAAAATGTCACGAAACTTCAAGTCGATACGGTGCGCGAATGCTCCCCGCTGCCATCGCCGTGCTTGTTGCATTCCGCCAGAAGTGATATCGAACGGACTGCCACCGGCATTGCTCCAGCGGACCGGGAGTTGATACATGGAGCCAATTCCGTCGCCGACGCAGGCCGCATAGTTGGTCCGCCCCAGGGCGGGCAAGCCGACACCGGGATCGGACGGACAGCGGAGTGATGGAATGTCGGTTGCCCACGGAATGTATTGGTTTTGATTGGGGCGCGGCCCCATCGCCACCCATGGATTCGCCGGCGTGCCGATGCCAGCGCCCGAATTCCCGTCAACTCGAGACGCATTGGGGTTGCTGATCGATTCCCACAAAGCCTGCTGTTCAAAGAACGGAGTGAGACCGATCAACATGCTCAAAGCGCCCGAGTTGTGGTCGTCGTGCAGGCCCCAAGCGTTCGCTTCCGTATCGTTCCAAGTTCCCGTGCAATGTTTGGGCAGCTGATTGTAGGCGGCGTGGTAGTTGTGAATCGCCAAGCCCATTTGCTTGAAATTGTTACTGCAGCTCATCCTCCGCGCCGCTTCACGAGCGGCTTGTACGGCCGGCAGCAATAAACCCACTAAAACGCCAATAATGGCAATCACAACCAGCAGTTCCACTAACGTGAAACCACGGGGATTCGTTTTTTTCATCGCGAAAGTCCCAAAAAAAGAGAAAAAAAAACGCGCCAGCGCCGCGTCAATCGGCGGCCCGGTCACGCTAGGTTCGGCTTAGGGTAGTGATTTTCGCGGTAGGAGTCAAGTTTTTATTTTAAGTTTGGCAATAAGTTGCCTTTTCTTTCTTTAAGACGGTTAACTAAGCGAAAATGTCGATGCGAATTCACCGATCTCGACTCGGTGCAGGTTTTTCGTTGGGTCAGGCATTTGGTTCGGTCATCGTTGTCTCCTTGAGTTAAGCACATCGTCACAAATATTTCGGCGTAACCACGTAGCAGCCTCTCTGAGACGCTGAAAATTACGAGTCTCAGAGAGACTCGCCTACGCGAGGTTTTGCCGAACCTTTTCCGCCGATGTGCTTCGCCACGGTTCTCACGTTCAACCGGGGCTAATACCTCAACGGCGAATGGGGTTGGACGAAATGAATTAGCGATAGCGAAATAATCAATACCATTTCGCGTCTGATTGTTTCACTGTCGCTTACCCGAACCTGCTTAGCTCTTTGCCAGCTCCGCCACAAAAATCACTCGACCTGCTGCCACGCCGCCTCCGCCTCCCCACGGCGAGTCCAATGAACGATCGAAACCCCGACCACCAAAAACGCACCCGCAACCGCGATCCAGCTCAACGGAAGATGCCGGCTGTCTCCCATCTCGGCTCCGAGGAATTCGAGTTGCTCATGATATCGGGCCACTAACTCCAACAAACCGTTGTGCAGAAAGTGCATCAGCATCCCCGGCAACACGCTGCCACTGCGATATGCCAACCAACCCAACACGACCCCGAGCAACATCGTCGGCACGAAACGCTCGATCAACAAAGTGCTGCCGACGAAAACATGGAACAACCCGAACAACACCGCCGTCGCCATGATCGTTTGCCATGGACGCATCACGCTGGAAAACGCGCTGAATAAATAACCGCGAAAACAAAGCTCTTCAATCACGGCGGGAGTGACCGCCATCGTCGCGAGTAGCAAAACCGGAGAAATCGTTTTCCATTTCTCCAGCACGCCGCGGGTCTGCTCCATTTGCTCTTCGCTCAACGTCGCCAATCCCAATTGATCGGCGAATACCAGCGCCTCATGTGCGAACGCCCACGCACCGAGAGCCATCACGGCGGCTCCAAGATAGAACCCGATCGACGTGCCAGCGACACGGTAGGTCAACCGATATCGGTGTCGACCGAGGAACGTCGCGGCCAACGGGATCAACCCAAACGCGGCGATCAGTGCGACGGCGTTGAGCGTCAATTGCAACGCCACGTTCACTTCGCCCTCCTGGCTGCCGATCCAACGCATCAACGAATTGGACACCACGAACGAAGCGGGCAACAACAACGCGACGACCATGCCGGCTTCCCCCAGACTCGGCCGCGATGTCGCCTCGGCAGGGCGACGAAACAGCGACCCGATCGAACGCTCGCTTGTTCGGTTGACTGCGTCACTGCCAAACAATTTTGCCGCGATCGCCAACGCCGCGACGGCGTACAAAACCGTCGAGACAACCGCCAGAGTCGCCCCGAAAACGTGAACGTTGTCGGATAGGATTTCACGAGCCAACAAAACAATGTTCAACAGCGGCGCCACCGCCAAGGGTCCGTCCAAACTCATCCCCGGCATCAACGACAACATCGCCGGAGCGAGCGACAACAACATCACCGGGATCAAGTACGCCTGGGCCTCTTTGAAAGAGCGAGCGAAACTCGTCAACGACAACAACACGGCTGCAAAAAACGCACTGAACAAAACCAGCAACAGGAAAATCAACCCCATCTCTTTGAAACCCAACACCGCACCGTCCCCGGCGAGCTGTTCCATCAATCCGGTCAACTTCAACGTCGTGAACATCGCGCCCAAGTTCGCCACCGCCGTTAACAACGCCACGCAAACGACGGCCACATATTTCGCAATCAGTAACCACCACCGTGGCACCGGGGACGCCATCAACGCTTCCATCGTCCCCCGTTCACGCTCCCCGGCCGTCAAATCGATCGCCGGATACACCGCACCGGTGATCGTCATCAACACCAATACCAGCGGGATGATCGAGGCCAGCACGTTGCCGTCGGATCGTTGTCCGATTTCCGTCGTTGTGACGCGGAACGCTTTGAAGTCGGGAATCAATTGACTCAGGATGCCGACGGTGTCGTTGAGTTGCAGCCAATGCAATCGTTCCAGCAGAATCCGCCGCGCCGATTGGCTGGCCTGATCGCCGGTGAACGCGGTCACGCGAATCGACGCCGGTTCGTCGTCGGTGAATTCCAATGCCGCCGAAATGTCCAACCGATTGGCAAGCAAGGCCTCGTCCGGCGTGCCCCCAGAGATCACCGCGACGTTGAATTCCGCCAGCTCCCCGCCGCTGGCGTCCTGAATCGATTGCGGCGGCAGGCTGCGTGGATCGTTGATCAACGACTGCAACAGATCGCTCTCCTCCTGCGTCGCCACACCCACGACAAACCCCTGTTCCCCTGGGCCACCGGACGACAGGAGAAACCGGTTGAGCGCCATGCTCAACAGGGGATAGACGAGCAAGGGCATCATCACAAGAGTCAGAATCGTGCGACGATCGCGAAGCGTTTCACGAAGCTCTTTGCGGCTCAGCCGAATCAAGCGAGACCAAGATAATTTCACGCGTGGGTCTCGTTACTTTCCAAGGAGGGATTCATCAAATCGTCAAACATTTCCACCAGATGCTCACGGCCGGATTCCTGGCGGATCTGTTCCAAACCACCGTGATACCGCAGTCGACCACGGTGCAGCAAACCGAACTGGTCGCACAGCCGTTCGGCTTCGTCTAATCGGTGCGTGCAAACCACGACCGCTTTGCCGATGTGACGGAGGTGCGAAATGTATCGAAAAATCGTTTGCACGCCCACCACATCGAGCCCGCGGGTCGGCTCGTCGAGCAACATCACCGGCGGGTCGTGGATCAGACCGCGAACCAACGTCACCCGTTGACGTTGCCCCGTCGACAACGTGCCGGCGCGACGTTCGAGTAAACCGGTAACGTCCATCACCTCGGCGAGCGTCTCCAATCGAGCCTCCGCCGCATCGGGTTCCACACCATACAAATCGGCGAAATACAACAGCATCTCCCGGACACTCAACCACGGGTACACCCCGTCGCTGGCCGAGACAAAACCGAGCTTCGATTTCGCCGCGAACGGGTCCACCGACGTGCGGATGCCCGCCACCTCGGTGTATCCCTCGTCCGGAGCGACCAACCCCAGCACCATCCGCAGCGTCGTCGTTTTACCCGCCCCGTTGGGACCGAGTAATCCGTACACCTCCCCAGGAGAGACCGATAACGAAAGGTCATCGACCGCACAAACGGTCTCGTTCTCGGACACGAAACGTTTCGTCAGCGAGTGAATTTGAAGCATGAAGTGGAAGTGAAGTTGGAGAGATGATTCGAAAAATGGAAAACGAAGGGCGTCTTCACCCTCCCTGCTTCGCCGGAGACTGTTGCATCAGTCGGGTGGTTTGCTGGTATGCGACTCCAATGAGGTTCATTTGCGTCTTTTCCTTGGCCGTTTGAAAGTCAGGGCGACGGCGATTACCGACCATCGAGAGTTTCTGTATTCCATCAAGCTGGCTGATCAGGCGATCTATGATCGGGTGCTACCGGCAAAATCCATCCTATGGGATGTCTCGGATTGGAATGCCTTCGTTCCCATTCCTCAATCATATCACTTTGCAAATGACGGTGCACCGGGTTATTCATTGCTGCGACTGCTCAAGCTGGAGTTCCTCAAATACTTCTACCGGCTCAGTGACCGGCAAGTCATCGAAAGGACCAACTCCGCCTCAAGGATGCCACTCATCTCGATTGCGCTGCGGCCATTTCCACCACACTGACCCTGCTGGCTCAGCTTCGTGAAAACAGGATCCAAGCCATCAAAACCATCAGTGCCGTGGATACTTCGGGCTTCGAACTGTTGCGTGATCGGACCAAGAGCGAAAGCAAGGATTTGGAGGCGAGGTCCAAGCTTCAAACCCGCATTGACCTCGTTCAAAAGATCCAAGACTGGATTGTCGCTTGGTTCGACGATGAACCGGCATGCACCACGGTTACTGCGACGGATATTCGATTGGCGTGATCATGGATGCCGACAGCGAGATTATCACCATGCTCGACGTAATTGCGGTCAACGGGGCGGAGGCCCGTGACGCCGTCGATTTGATTCGCCGCGAGGAACAAACTCATGGCAATGACATTGACGTGTTATCGATCGATGGGATCGGTTTCAATGCCGAGGTGCTGCGTGAGCAGTTGATGATCGGCTTCGCAGTGAATTTGAAGCGAATGGTGTCGCTAACAACAAGGAAGATATGTCTGGACTCAAACCAATAGCGGTGTTTTGGCTAAGACGAAGTGGTTCATCCGGCGGCAGCGTGCGCCGGAGGTTTTCCAGGCATGACTCCCGTGTCCAACGAGATTGGTGCCTGAGTATGGATGCTGGTGGACTAGGTAAGCCGGAGGAAACGCGGTCGAGCTCTGCAGAGGTGCCACTCGACAAGGGAGATCTCGGTCGCCACCGTCTTCCTGCAAAAGCGGTCCGCCCATGGTGCCAACGGTCCTCGGCGGATTTCGGCGGATTTCGGTTCACCAAGGACGATTTTTCATCAAATCATGGGACACGGGAGACATGCCTGGAAAAACCTCGATCCTGGGGTCGGCGCACGCTTCCGTCGGATGAACCTGTTTTGTTTGCAAAAATCGCCGACGGTTTCGACCAAGATGGCGATTCCCGTCCACCTTTAATTGCACTCATCACACGCCTTTTTGAGAAACTCGTCCAACAACTTTGCAGCCTCGATTCGATTCTCTCGCACGATCTTATAGAGTTTAGCAAACGTGTCATCATCGTTTCGGGAGTCCGCAAGAATATCCGTTCCCATCGAAATGACACTTAAGCAGTTCTGAATGTCGTGGTGAAGTTGCTGCAACTTCTTATCACGTTCGGATTCGATCCGTTCTGACATGGGAACCGCCATCGGCCAAATTTCACGCGCCGTGTTTACGTTTGAGGGTGATGGATTCCGACCAGCAATTCTTTCAGGTCGGCTGACTCGACGGGTTTGACCATGTGAAGATCGAACCCGGCTTCTTTGGAGCGTTGCCTGTCGGTGTCTTGTCCGTAGCCGGTGACGGCCACCAACATCACGCCTTCCAGATGTGGGTTCTGGCGGATGTGTCGGGCGACTTCGTAGCCGTCCATGTGGGGCAATCCGATGTCGCAAAGAATGACGTGCGGGTGAAAGCCGGTCGCCTGTTGCAGGGCGTCGGGGCCGTTGTGGGCCATACGTGCTTCGTGACCCCACGACCTGAGCAGCATCGAACACATCTTGGCGGCATCCACGCTGTCATCCACTACCAAGACACGCAGGGAGTCCGTCGCTGTTGATGTCGCTTGCTTCGCGGACGAATCGTATCGGACTTGTCCATCGGTTGCAACCGGCAATCGCACGGTGAACTCGCTGCCCTTTCCGATGCCTTGACTGTCAACCGTGACCGTTCCCCGGTGCAGTTCGACAAGGCTCTTGACCAAAGCCAAGCCGATGCCCAAGCCGCCTTCGGTGCGATCCAACGATTTGTCCGCCTGGGTGAACAGGTCGAAGATGTCTGGCAGCAAATCGGGAGCCATGCCGATGCCGTCATCCCGCACCCGAATGATTGCATGATGGTCTTGTGATGCAACCGTCAGCCAGATGCGGCCGCCGGGATTGTTGTACTTGGAAGCGTTGTTGAGCAGGTTGCCGATGACCTGCTCCAAGCGGCTGGCGTCGGCTTCCAACCAAATCACACCCTCGGCCAGCGTTATGGTAAGTGCCTGCTGGCGACGGTCGATGTTCGGACGCAATCGTTCCACGGCTCCATTGACGATCCCGTTCACGTCCACTCGTTCGGTGTGCAGGCTAATACTGCCGGTGGTGATGCGGGAGACTTCCAGCAGGTCGTCGGTGAGTCTCGACAGATGTCGCACCTGCCGCTCGATGACGCCACGGGCTTCCTGTTGGAGTTCGGTTTCGTGCCCATCCTGCACGATCAGTTGCAGGGCGTTAAACATCGGGGCCATCGGGTTACGCAGTTCGTGCGAGAGCATCGCCAAGAACTCGTCCTTGCGGCGGTCGGCCTCGGACAAGTCGGCGGCGACTCGCCGCAACTCGTCCGCCAGACGGTTCCGTTCGGTGTTGTCCCGCACAACGGCGGTGAAGTAGTGGCGTTCTCCCCGCAGAAACTCGCTTATGCCCAAGTCCATCGAGAATCTGCTGCCGTCCTTGCGGCATCCCTCGACTTCCCGGCCAATGCCGATGATCTTGGCTTGTCCGGTCCGCTTGTAATTGGCGAGGTAGCTGTCGTGTTCGCCTTGATGCGGTTCGCCCATCAGTATCCTGACGTTCTGACCGACGACTTCCTCGTCTTTGTAGCCGAAGAGCCGTTCGGCGGCGGAGTTGAATGACTCCACCACGCCCTGCTCGTCAATGGTGATGACGCCGTTGATGACGTTGTTTACCACCGACCGGATGCGTGCTTCTGCCTCAGCCAGTTGCTCGGTTCGCTTCCGCAACTCATCCTCCAACTGCTCTACCCGATGCCGCTCCGTCACGTCTCGAAACACCAGCACAGCCCCAATGATGTTGCTTGCCTCGTTTCGGAGCGGGGCGGCACTGTCGTCGATGGGACGTTCGCTGCCATCCTTCGCGATAAGAACGCTATGATTCGCCAAGCCGACGACTCTCCCTTCCCGCAGGGCTTTGTCGATGGGGCTTTCCAACGTCGGATGTTTTTCTTGATTGACGATGTTGAACACCGCATCCAACGGCTGACCGGTCGCTTCGTCGGCCTTCCAGCCGGTCAGCGTTTCGGCCACGGGGTTCATGAACGTGACCCGTGTTTCCGTATCGGTGACGATGACCGCATCACCAACACTGTGCAGCGTGACGTTCAGCCAGTCTGCCGATTGCATCGGATTCTCACCCATCGGCACACCGTTTGGCGGCTGAGGATTTTCGGTGGGGGGGGTATTTGTCAACGTAATTTTCCAAGAATATTGACATTCTACTGAAGTTCTGGCCTGACAGATAGGGTCACCTGTCGTGAGGCTGTCCCTCGTGTTATCAGAAGCGGACGTTGTTGACCGCGATGCACGTTGGTTGATGGTGCTTTCTCCATTAGGAATGCGGGTGATTCGACATGCCAATCCACGCCGAACTCCAGCAAAGAGCAAGCGTCGACGAGCAAAATTGGATGTCTCATCAGTGCAGGCGATGTTCCTTCAGGCGGCTTCGCTGCCAGAAAAGCAGCGGTGGGTTCCAGCCGCCACAGACGAAGGAACTTACTCGCGAAGCGAAAATATCGCCGCGTGACGGGGAGGGACCGAGCTTTCGCTGGCGGGTAAGATCAACAAGGGAATCTCCACCGTTGATTCACTTGGTGCCATGCATTGCTTGTCGTTGCAAGCTTGAGTTGAAACAGTGAACGTGAGCACTGTCGAACCGACATCCGCATCGTCAGGCAGTTTCAAGTCCGCGAAGAAGGTGACTTGGTCCTGATACGTTTCTAGCTCTTGACCGATCGCATTATCGAACTTCTGTTCTCCGCTCGGCCGTACAACTTTCGTAACAAGCGGAACGTTCGACATTGCAAAAGTGATCTCAGTTGGTTTGACAAACTCGATGCCTGCACTGGGGCCATAAAGGTGAAATTCTTGCATGATTTTAAGCTGCACCGCCAGTTGAAACGATTCACCGGGCTTCAACTTGACCTGCGATACGTAGACTTTGCCTGCCACCGCCGTTGCCTGGAATGTGGCGTCGGCATCGTTGCTGATAACTTTTGAATCGGAGTCCGTTTTCTCAAGCGCTGTCGCCGCCGCAATCAACAAGTGATCCGCTTGACCCGCGGATTGCCACATGAATCCGGACAATCCTTCGAGCGTATGTCTTGCGGCGTCAGCGTATCTTGCCTCTCCAGTCAGATCCTCCAAGTCGAACAGGACTTGGGTCATCACGCCATTACCGGTTGGCAAATTGCCTCCACCACCAAGGTTTTTGGAGCGGATGACGAACTCAGATTGCTCGCCCGGTTGTAACTCGGCGGTAAAGTAAAATCCGCCATTCTGCTCGTCCGCGAAATCACGCATCACGGTATCGGCCATCGCTTGGGCTGCGGTCAGATATTTCTGATCCTCGGTGGCGCGATACAATTCCAATAAACCAGCGGCGACGAATGCGTAATCGTTTAAGTAGCCATTGATTTTTGCCGTCTCAATGCGATAGGTGCGCTGTAGCCTGCCGTCTTTCATCATCTTGTCGAGAATGAAGTCGGCGGCATTTTTTGCTGTTTCGATGTACTTCGGCTCGTCGAGTTGGCGACCCGCGTATGCGAGTCCTTCGATCATCAGCCCATTCCAGGCCGCGATCACCTTGTCGTCCAGGTGTGGGTATTCACGCTTCTGACGAAGGGTCAGCAGTTTGGCTCGCATCGCGGACAGTCGCTTGTCGAGATCATTTGAATCAAGCAAGTTCTTCGCGGCGAACTCCTCGATCGTTGTCTGCAGATGCAGGACATTGTTCTTGGACGCCTGGCCAGTCGCTTCCTCTTTAAAATTGCCATCGGGATTCACGCCGTAAACGCTCGCGAAAAGCTCACCGTCGACCTTTCCTAACCCGTTGATAATTTCGTCGTAGGTCCAAACGTAAAACTTCCCTTCCTCAGCATCGCTCTCGGAATCGACTGCGGAGTAGAAACCGCCATCGGGCGATGTCATTTCACGGACCAGCCAATCGTCGATTCCGGCTACAGTTTCGCGATGGCGTTCATTCTTGGTAAGTAAATAGCCATCGGTGTAGGACCGCATAAGCTGCCCATTGTCGTACAGCATCTTCTCGAAGTGCGGCAGCAACCACCGCTCGTCGGTTGAATAGCGATGGAACCCACCACCAAGTTGATCGTAAACACCGCCGCGGCCCATCTCGTCGAGCGTCGTTTCGATCGCTTTGAGGACGTTTGCGTTCTTGTCACGACGATACTGGTCGATCAGCAACGCCAAATTCGCATGTGCCGGAAACTTGGGTGCGTCTCCGAAGCCTCCATGCTCAGGATCGAAACGCGTTAGCGACTTGTCGACCGCTTGCGTGATCAGCTCTGTCGATATCGGTATGCTTTCCGCGTTTCCCGCACCGATGTTTTCGATCGCTGAAGTCAACTGTTCCGCTTGCTTGACAACGTCATCGTGCCGATTATTCCACACGTCGGAAAGTTGCAGCAGTATCTGCTTGAACTGCTCGCGTGGGAAATACGTGCCCGCCATCCATGGTTTGCCGTCCGGTGTCAACCAAACTGAGTTGGGCCATCCGCCGCGACCGGTAACCAACTGAGTCGCCATCATGTACTGCTGGTCGACTTCAGGTCGTTCTTCCCGATCGACTTTTACCGGCACGAAATGTTTGTTGATTATTTCCGCCACATCCTCATGCTCGAATGATTCGCGTTCCATCACGTGGCACCAGTAGCAAGTCGAGTAGCCGACCGACAAAAAGATCGGTTTGTTCTCAGCCTTTGCCTTGGCGAACGCTTCCGGTCCCCACGGCATCCAGTTCACCGGATTGTGGGCGTGCTGGAGCAGATATGGGCTGGTTTCGTCGGCGAGTGCGTTGGTGTACTTGTCAATCTGCTGACCTGTGTGTCGCTGGCCGATTTCCTGTGCGGAGCCGCAACTGGGCAAGATGGTCGTGCAAAGACAAACCAGTGACACCCGAGCGTAGAAATTCATGACTGATCCTTTCGTTTTAACCGATGTGCCAAATGACGGAGGCAGTCCATCCATCACGCACTACCACGATTGAGGTTCTTGCGTCGCCGGATGGGTCAGCAGCCATCACAGTGACGAGATTTTCACGTGGTTGTGGTGCTGTGAACTGAGCTTTCGCAATTGACGTCGCGACAGCTTAGATAGTTCACTGGATAGTAGAAACGAGCCTTCAGACTCGCTTCAGCAGGTAGACGATCACAAGAATCGTCCCTGGAATTCCGCCACCGATATGCATTTTTTTCTCCCGTTTCAGATTGCGATTTCGCTCGTTGCGTCAAGCATTGAGAAGATGACTGCTGCAACTCCCGTGCCGACTTGGATTCTCGTTCACTGGCACGATCCCTTGGCACCCTGCCGAAGGATTTTCAACGTGATTTCAATGACGGGACGTTAACTCTCGAAAACAAGGCTGAGTGCCAAGGTGATTGAAATCCCACCGGGCAGGCCACCCCTAAGGCACCATCGTGCCAGTGTGTGCTGCAAATTTTAAACGCTTCGCGAAACATCGTACAGGAATTTTTGAGCGAGACATAGCCAGCGGTGAGAACAAACACGATCGCGACGCGCGATGCGGCTGAGTTTTCAAGCAGAGTTCCCGTTAAACCGAGACGCGTCATTGAGGATTGCGTGAAAAAGAGAAGCGAACAAGCGGCCTTGGACTGCTTGCTCGCTTTGGATTCCAGGATGTTGCCGCAGAGATTACATCGCCGGGACTACATCGCCGGCATCAGCACCTTATCGATGACATGAACGACACCATTGGACTGCCTCACATCCGCAATCGTGACGTGAGCCATTTCGCCGCTGGAGTCAATGATCGCAACCTTCTCTCCGTCCATTTTGACTCTCAGAATTTCACCGGCGACGGTCTTGACTGTCGTCTCGCCGTTGCCCGCCTTGATTCCATTCACCAAGACCGCTGCGTCGAACGTTCCGGGAAGCACATGGTAGGTAAGAATCTTCGTCAATTTCTGTTTGTTCTCAGGCTTCAAAAGCATCTCAACGGTGCCATCGGGCAACTCCTCAAAAGCTGCGTTGGTGGGCGCGAAGACAGTGAAGGGTCCAACACCTGACAGCGTTTCGACCAACCCGGCCGCTTTGACGGCAGCCACCAAGGTCGTGTGATCCTTCGACTTCGATGCGTTCTCGACGATGTTTTTCTCCGGCGACATCTCCGCGCCGCCGACCTTTTTTATCTTCCCTTCGTGCTGATCTGCCGAAGCGATGCCGGACGACATCGTCATGATCGCAAGCGTAGCAAGCATGCTAAAACAGGTTCTCATCGTAACTATCTCTTTCATACGTGGACTGAAGTCGCCACAGATCCACATGACCTGGGCGATGGATATCACGACCAACGCGAATCATGTACCCAAAGACCGGTGTCTTGAAGAAAGCGGGCAATTCTTACTTGATTGACCCGCAGGTGATGACCCGTTGAGGATGGTGCGCTATGGCAAGCGTTAATCTACCGCTGGCCTGTCACGTCTCGTACTAATTGGGGTTCATCTGACGGAAGCGTGCGCCGACCCCAGGATCGAGGTTTTTCCAGGCATGTCTCCCGTGTCCCATGATTTGATGAAAAATTGTCCTCGGTGAACCGAAATCCGCCGAAATCCGCCGAGGACCGTCGGCACCCTTGGCGGACCGCTTTTGCAGGAAGACGCTGGCGACCATGCCGAGACTCATCCAAAGATTTTGCCGAATGAGGCGGCGGGTGGCGCGGCTGAGCCCGATCGCCAGCGGTAGGTGATCGAGGTTGTCGGACATCATGATCATTCTCGTGATGCCAAGTTCTCTAAGCCTAGCGATCGTGCGCTTGGCGGCTTCGCGTGGGGTATCCATCAAACCGATCACGCCGAGATAGCGATCGCCGTGACGGACGATCATGGTTGTTCTTCCCTCGGCTTCGAGCGACTGGATCGTCCGGCGAATCGAGTCGGGCAGAGGCGAGCCGTCGACTTCACCAAACAAGTCGTCTTTGCCGACGTGGGCGAGCTGTCCCTCGACGTCAGCCTGAATGCCGCGCCCTGTGATGCTTTTCAAGTTCGTCGCGTCGGGAACACTCTTGTCTCTGCCACTCCCCATCTCCCCATCTCCCCATCTCCCCATCTCCCCATCTCCCAACTTCTTCCTTCCATCACGAACGACGGCTTTCGCGAGCGGATGATTACTGAGGCTTTCGACGGCGATCGCGATTCGCGGCAGCTCGAATTTTTCCACTCCGTTGGCGAGGCGAACGTCGGTCATTCTCGGTTCGCTTTCGGTGAGTGTTCCGGTTTTATCGAATGCGATCGAATCAAGCTGGCCCAAACTCTCCAGCGGTCCGCCGCCTTTGATGAGAATTCCGCCCCGCGCTGCGCGAACCACGCCGCTGAGTACCGCACTGGGTGTGGCAATCGCGAGGGCGCATGGACTGGCGGTAACCAGGACTGCCATCGCGCGATAGAACGAGACGCTGAAAGCTTCATCGATCACCAGCGGTGCAAAAAGGAGTAAGACAACGAAGGCGATCACTGACGGAACGAAGTAACCCTCAAAACGCTTGGTGAATTTTTGCGTTGGAGAAACCCGGGTTTCCGCCTCGCTGACCATGGCCAAAGTTCGCACTTCACCGGTGGACACGACAGCGGGATCGTAGTGAATGCAGATTTGGCCTGAACTGTCATCACTCGGCATCAACGCATGTGCGTTGTCAATTCCTGTCTTGCTTTGCAGCAACTCCGTCAGACGCCCAACACAGCGGTCACCCGTGTCGGGAACGGTGGGAAGCAGGAGCTGTAGTTCAAGCCTTTGCTTGCTCATGAATTCGTCAGCCAATCGCCAGACTTTTTCGCCCGCTCGCGGGCGGGGTCATCTGCGAACAACCGCAAGACGACATGGTAAAGCGAGTCGAGGGAGTTGATTGCTCGATGATCGGTGAGTGCGATCCGACAATCACGACGCAGCGCACAGGCATGCCGAACGAGCAATCGTCGCTGACGTTTGGATTGCACCGCGACGACGAGGTTGCCGATCATCTCCATCATTCTCATCGACGCCGTTCGATCCGAGGCCACATAGGGACGGAGCTGATTGCCGCCAATCCATGCAGTGGGGATGTGGTGGATGATTGGATTGACCGATCCCGGTACGCTCGCTGAATTCGTCGCGAAAATTTTCGTATTGATCGGTTATCGTTTCGAGCATGATAGGCTCCGGTTGAAGTTGACAGCCGATATCGTCGCGTCTGAGTTAAATTGCTAGGAAATACCTCGCCAGGACAAACCGTTAGGCAATTCCCGTGCCGGTACTGAATTGGGCAAGCGATCGTTTTCTCGTCTCTTTTTTTTGACTTGGCCAACGAACACCTTGGCTGGCTTGCGACCGCGTCGGCCTCGATACCTCCGCTTGAAATCTTCAAGTCAGAGCGTTGCCAAATTGTCGAGGAGAACGCTACCGAATTGACCGATTCGGCTGAGGAGCGCCGGCACTAGAATCTGCTACAACGTCGGCAGATTTTTAGCCGCAACGGGAACGTTTACGCTGGGGCTCTTGCAGCAGAAGCTGGGCGAGGTAGCAGTCGCTAAACTGCCCACCACAGCCAACGCGACGGCTCAAGCAGCCGCGAGGTTATCTGCGTTTCGAGATGCGACGAGCTGGGTCAGTTTTGTGTTCATCGGCGGAATCGTGGTCGTTTACTTTCTGCCCGAAACGAAAAGAAAACGGATGCCCGCAGACGCCGACGATCCTCGCTGATTTTTATTTAACAAGCTGATTTTCATTTAGCAAATTGAGTGTCGGCCACGTCCGATGCATTCCCCTCACGCCAGGATTTCTTGGGGCACACTGCCGTGAACGTCGGTTAAGCGGAAGTCGCGACCTGCGTATCGGTAGGTCAGACGTTCGTGATCGATACCCAACAGATGCAACATCGTGGCGTGCAAGTCATGCGTGTGGACCGCTCCTTCGGCCGTCATGATGCCGTATTCATCGGACGCACCATGCACGATCCCCGCCTTGACTCCACCACCGGCCATCCACGACGAGAAGCAATGATTGTGATGTTCGCGGCCAGCGTGGTCTGCTGTTTGATGGAACGGCGTGCGGCCAAATTCCGTCGTCCAGACCACCAACGTGCGTTCGAGCATGCCCCGCTGCTTCAGATCGGTAAGCAAGCCGGCAATCGGTTGGTCGATCGCCTCGGCCAAATGCTCGTGGTCGCCCATGTTTCCATGTGAGTCCCAATTGGAACTCGAGCCGACATCGATCAGTTCGAGGAAACGCACTCCGCGTTCGGCCAATCGGCGTGCAACAAGGCATTGCCAACCAAAGCCGCTGGTGGCACCACGCTGCAAACCATACATTTGCAAGGTGGATTCGGTTTCACCGGAAAGGTCGAACGCTTCAGGAGCTTCGCGCTGCATCCCAAACGCCGTTTCAAACGAGCGGATGCGTGCATCGAGCGCCTGGTCGGCATCGCGTTGTTGCAGATGAGCACGATTCAATTGATTGAGCATCGCGAGCTCCATTTGTTGCAGCTCGGCGGGGACTTTGGCGTGGATGTTCGGTAGCGGTTGCTCGCCGGGCATGACGTGAGTTCCCTGGTGACAGGCGGGCAAGAAATCGCTGCCCCAAGTCTGCGCACCCGCGTACGGGGCCGCCGGAGCGAGCACCATGAAGGACGGCAAATTTTGGTTTTCCGTCCCCAGCCCGTAGCTGACCCAGGCACCGGCGCTCGGTCGAGCGAGCTGGGCCGATCCGGTGTGAGCCGCCAACGTCGCCTTATCATGACCGTCACTTTCACAGTGCATTGCGTTGAGCACACAAACGTCGTCGATCACCGAGCCCATGTGTGGGAATAGATCGCTGACCCACGTGCCGCTCTCGCCATACTGTTGGAACCCCCACCTCGGCTTGATCAAGAATCTTTCAAACTGACCTGGTTTATTGAGCCAACGTGACGCGGTGATCGACTTGCCATGATCCGCGATGAGCCGAGGTTTGTGATCAAACGTGTCGACATGCGATACACCGCCGGTCGAAAAAATGAAGATCACGCGATCCGCAGTCGCGGGGAAATGTCCTGGTTTGGCAACCAGCGGATCGGTCGATGCGGCTTGGATTTCGTTCCACATTCCAGCCAATGCCAACGCGCCAAAGCCACCCGAGGCGCGGTGCAAAAAGTCGCGGCGATTCGTATGCAAAGGAAAATTCATTTTTGATCTTGGGATAAAGGACGCCGAAAGTCGTTAGTCCACGTACAAGAACTCATTGCTCGATAACAACACGCGTGCGATCGCGGCCCAGGCGTCTGTTGACGGGGTCTGCGCCGAGGTCTGCGCCGAGGTTTCCGCAACGGCAAGCTTACTTTGGTAGGCGGAAAGAAACGTCAACGTTTGCTCCACTTCCGCGTCAGTAGCGATACGCCCCAGGACACGTTCGTACGTCAAACGAACGCGCGACGCATCCTCCTGCGACGATGCCAAAATCTGATTCGCAAACGCCTGGGATTGTTGGTGTACGAAAGCAGAATTCATCAGAAACAACGTCTGAGTCGGAGTCGTCGTCGGTAGCCGTTTGGCAACACTCACATTCGGGTCAGCCGCGTCAAACATCGCTAAGAATGGATGTCGACGGTTCCGCTGGAGCATCAGGTAAATGCTACGGTGATTGGAGTCGTAAACAGCGTGAAACGGATTGTGGATGCTGAAGGCCCACGTCTCGACCGCCGGAAACGGATGCGGTGGTGGAATCGTAGGATCGAGTTGGCCGCTGACGGCAAGCATTGCATCTCGTATCGATTCCGCATCGAGCGGCTGTCGCGAGTAACGCCACAGCCAACGATTACTGGGGTCTGCAGTCAAGTTCTCGGCGTGATCCTCGCTCGCCAGGGTGTAGGTTTGTGAGTTCATGATCAACCGATGAAGCGACTTGATCGACCAACCCGAGGCGATGAATTCCGAAGACAACCATTCGAGTAATTCGGGATGACTGGGTCGCTCGCCCTGGGCCCCAAAATCACTCGGCGTTGAAACCAGTCCTTGGCCAAAATGCCATTGCCAAACTCGGTTGACGAAGACACGAGCGGTCAACGGATTCGAGGGACGGGTCAACCAGTTGGCCAATTCGAGTCGTCCGCTACCGGTGGATTCAGCAGACAGCGTGTCACCGCCGAGAACTTCCAAGAAACGTCGTGGGATCTCATCGCCGAGTCGCTCGGGTTCGCCACGTTGTTGCAACCGTGTGTTGGTCGCTGTGCCTTCGCTGACGCCGTAGGCGACTGGGTAGGGCGGCGTTGTGAGGATCGCGTCGCGGTGCTTCGTCATCTCCACTATTTGAGCATCCAACTCCGCTAAACGTTGTTGCGAAACCGGCTCGCGTTCGGGGATGACCACAGGACCGCTGCCGGGAATCCCGAATGCGGATTCTTGAAGTCCCAGGTTGTCAATGTCACGGGTCGGTGCGGTCCCGTCGGTATGCCCGATCCCGTCACAGATAAACGTATCGGCAATCCCATTCCAGTTCGGGTTGAGTGGTTTGTCCTTGAATTCGCTGAGGTCGTCGATCGTGCCAACGATGCCTGAGTAAGTTTTCTTTTCATGGTCGAGTGTCACCCGCAGCGTGTACCAAGTTCCGGGTTCAAGTGCGCGAATGATTTCCCACTCCGCTCCGCTGCGAACCGCGAACTCGGTGGCGGTCACACTGCACTCGATTGCCAATGATTGGACCACTCCTTGCCCGAGAAAGAACCGGTAGGCTCCCTGCGGTGTTGATGCGGCGGCGGTGCGGAAGTCGAGCGTAAAGTGGATTTGCTTTCCCGGTGCCGCACGCAAAGCCGGTGCAAAGCCGTAGCGAATACCGTCGTGCGGTTGGGGAGCTGCCACGCGGACGCCACGCGTTCCTGCCGGATGAATGTGGGAAAACGGGCTCTGCGCCTCGGCGAGAATCAAGTTCGGGCCGCTGGAGAACCATGGCTGGGCCGGTGGATTGCCGATCGTTTGGGTTTCCCAACCCAGGCCGACTCCGCCAGCGAACGAATTGCCGTCCATTTCCAAACGCATTTGCTTGAATTGTTCGAGTTCACTGTTCAGACGAGCGAGTTCATCCGCTTTCGTTTGGTCAAGCCGAGCGGCCTCAGGGGCGGGCACCAAAGGAGGAAAGTGAGCGGGACGCTTGTGCTCTTCGCCCCCGGGAAACGCCCACTGCGTACTTTCAAAAATGCCGTACAGTGCATAGTAATCGGCTGCCGAGATCGGATCGAATTTGTGGTCGTGACAGCGGGCACATCCCAGCGTCAATCCCAGGATCGAGCGGCCCACCGAGTCGATCACGTCGGCGAAATCAAGGTATTGATAGGCCGTATTGGGAGCGTATCCGTAACGCTTACCAATCGCGAGGAAACCGGTCGCAGTCACCCGCTCGGCATAACGGTCCGCAGGGCCGTCCTGGGCCAGAATGTCGCCAGCGATTTGTTCGCGAATGAATTCGTCAAACGGTTGGTCACGGTTCAACGCATTGACAACCCAATCGCGATACTGGCCCGCTTCGCGTACGGGATAGTCCGATCCGTCACCCGCCGTGTCCGCGTAACGGGCAACGTCTAACCAATGCCGTCCCCAGCGTTCTCCGTAAGCAGGCGATTGCAGCAGACGTTCCACCAGGGATGCGAATGCCTGAGGCGATGAGTCATTTAGAAATGCATGGATCTCCGCGGGAGTCGGTGGCAATCCAGTCAAGTCGAACGTGGCGCGGCGGATCAAAGTGCGTTTGTCAGCCGTGCCGACCGGAGCTAATTCGTGCTTTTCTAACTCTGATCGGACAAAGGCATCCACCGGATTGGCCATCCAGCGGGCATCGTTGACTTCGGGTGGAGACGGCTTTGACAAAGCTTGAAACGACCAAAATTGCTTCGCCGCTTCGAGGTCCATGGCGTTTGATGACGGTCCATTCTCCGACACCTGCACACGAGGATCAACCGCACCTTGCTTGACCCAAGTGACCAAGTCCGCGATCTGAGCGGGGGTGAGTTTGTTTTCGTCGGGCGGCATCGGTGCGATGTCACCCGAGTCGTTGACGGCTTTGATCAGCAAACTGTTCTCGGGATCCCCAGGCACAATCGCGGTGCCACTATCACCTCCGCGAATCCAGCCCTCGCGTGAATCGAGTCGCAATCCGGATTCCTGTTTCTTCGCTCCATGGCATTCGATGCAGTGGTTGATAAGCAGCGGACGAATTCGGGATTCAAAGAAATCGTCGGCCCGAATCGCCGAGGGGGCCACAACGCACAAAATCGTCAAGCCGAGAAGCCCAGACGCGATTGGAGAAACAGTTCGGTTGCGAGGGCGGCGTCGATGGATCGATTGCATTTTTATCCACTTCCTTCGAAGTCGCGGGCTGGGACACAGAAGAAATTCAATTGAAGGCGTCGCTACAACAAGCGTGCAACTTAGCGATGGTGAACGGAGGCAATTGGTTCAAAGAATGCGTCGACTACCCCTGCTCTCCTCCGGCATTGTACACAATGTGCAGCGGGGCTGAGGGGAGGGTTGCAATCCGCGTAATACGCCTTTTTCCAAAGGAAAACTCCGGCTTTGGATCGCATAAAAGTAACAACGTCCAAGTTTTTGATTGAATAAAGCTGAGCGAATTGGCACCAAAATTCGGGAAACCCGGCGTTCTCCGTGGCTCATGGTCGGTTGCTAGCACCGCATTGGGCAGCTCGCACCCTTGGCAAACCGCTAGCATTGTATACAGTATACGATATGTGACTGCGTTTACAACTCTTCCAGTGCAATGGAAATCCGAATGAATCCACCGCTTGTCCGAGATCTTGGAAGTCAGATTGTCGATCGGTTGCGTGATGACATCTTCTCGGGACGTGTCGGCGAAGGTGAGTGGTTGCGTGAAACCGAGTTGGCAAAACGGTTCGCGGTCAGCCGCAGTCCGATCCGTGACGCGCTCAAGCAATTGACGTGGGAAGGGGTTGTGGAGACCGATCGAAATCGAGGCTCGCAGGTCGCTGGCTCGGCACCTGACGAGATTCAGACGCTGATCATCCCGCTGCGTCGTACGGTCGAGACGCACTCGCTGCGTCTTTTCTTTGGCACGTTAGTGGATGCCGATTTCACACCGTGGGAGACCATCTTGGAGCGGATGAAGCAAGCGTGCGCCAGCGGTGATTTCGCTGCAATCTCGGAACAGGACATTGCCTTTCATCGTTATTGGGTCCAACTCGCGAACTCGCCGGACTTACTTGCCGTTTGGTCGGTGATCGTGGCCCGGGTGCGGCGCCATTTTCTGGTGAGCCATCGAAAATACACCGACCCGATGGACATTTACCGCGAACACTTACCGATTATCCAGCGGCTCAAGGATCGCGATCTGGAGGGCGCCGCTTCCGCACTGGGGAAGCATATCCAATGATCTCGATACCCGCTTTGCCGCTTCGATCGAATCGTTTCGTTTCGATTCAGGTGTTCATCATCATCATCTCCGCCGTCATCATCTCCGCCGTCGTCGGCTCGTTTGACTCCAACGCGTTATTCGCCGAACAAGCGGGCGAGACCGAAGCGTTTTTCGAGAATAAGGTGCGTCCGCTGCTGATGGACAAATGTGTGTCCTGTCACGGGGACAAGAAACAGCACGCTGGCCTGCGGCTCGATTCACGGCACGCGATGCTGACCGGCGGTGATAGCGGCCCCTCATTGGTTCCGATGAAACCGGATCAAAGCCTGTTAATCGAGGCGGTCAAACGTGAATCATTTGAAATGCCGCCCGACGAAGCCCTCGACGCTGAGCAAGTTCAGATTCTCAGTCGGTGGGTCGAAATGGGGGCGCCGTGGCCGGGCGAGATAACGGCAGACCACAGTGGTCCGGACTTTGCAAATCACTGGGCTTTTCAACCAATCAGCCATCCCGAAGTTCCCACGGTGCAGAACGCTGACTGGCCACGCAACGCAATCGACTTTTTTATCCTCAATCAGCTTGAAAAACAAGGACTCGCCCCGTCCGAACCCGCGCCCCAGGCGACCTTGGCCCGGCGAATCAAATGGGACCTGGTCGGTTTGCCAACCTCGTTTCAGGAGATCACCGAAGTATCGCAGGTCGATTCCGCAACGGCAATTTCAGCCTGGGCAGATCAGTGGCTCGGCTCGCTCCACTATGGTGAGCGCGCAGGTCGCCATTGGTTGGATGTGGCGCGGTATTCGGATACCAAGGGTTACGTTTTTTTTGAGAAACACGATTTTCGAGCGGCGTTTACTTACCGTGACTACGTGATCGACAGTTTCAATGCGGACAAGCCTTTTGATCAATTCGTTCGTGAGCAATTGGCTGCGGATTTGATGCCCGATGTCCCCCACGAGTCGCTCGCTGCCCTCGGTTTCGTCGTCGTCGGTCCACGCTTCAAAAATGACGATCATGAGATCATTGCTGATCGCATCGACGTTGTCTCACGCGGACTGATGGGGCTAACCATCGCGTGTGCCCGTTGTCATGATCACAAATTCGATCCGATCACGATCGATGACTATTATGCCCTTTATGGCGTGTTTCAAAATTCACGTGAGCCGATTCAGTGGCCATTTCGCAGCGGTGATGAAGAGGCTCTGAAGAATCCTCAAGCGGTCGCGATCCGGAGCGCAGCGACTGCACTGGAGAGCCATTACCGGGCGCAGTATCGAAAGGTAATGGATGAAAGTCGTCAGCGTTTGGCGGAGTATTTGATCGCGGCACAATCGCAACGTGGTGACGTCAATACGGCGACGTTCGATGTCGTTACCGACAGCGATGACCTGAATCCTGAGCTCGTGTTGAACTGGAAACAATTTCTTGATGATACAGAAATTAGCAATGACGCGGCCTTCCTACCCTGGCATCGCTTGACCCGATTGAATGCCGAACAGTTTGCCGAGCAAGCCCCCGGTGTGCTGCGTTTGTTAGCCGAAACGGATTCCGAGGCCGCCGCGAATTCGGTCATTGTCCAACGGTTACTAGCAGACGCCCCCCAAACATTAGCAAGTGTTGCCGGTATTTACGCAGAATTGTTCGATGCAGTCGAGGCACTCAGCGGAACGAAGTCTCCGCTGCATACGCCGTTCGATGGCTTCCGAGTGCTGCGTTTGTTCCCAGATCGTCCCTCCCAAGGTCCTGTCAACGAATTGAACGCGGCACTGGACGCCGAGCGTGCCAAGGCGTCTGTCGAACTAGCACAAATGCTGGTGCTCAAAGACGCCGACGAGTTAATGGAATCACGTGTGTTTCGCCGTGGCAACGCGTCCAGTCCCATGCACGTGGTCCCGCGGCGGTTTCCGACTTTCTTTGCATCGCTGAGCGATCAATCGTTCGAGGGCAGCGGTCGATTACAACTAGCTAACGCGATCGCTTCGCCTGAGAACCCGTTGACGGCGCGGGTGATCGTCAATCGAATTTGGCAGCAGCACTTCGGACGTGGCTTGGTCAGGACACCGAGCAACTTCGGAATGCAGGCACCGCCGCCGTCGCATCCCGAATTGCTCGACTACTTGGCAAGTTGGTTCATCGACCAGGGCTGGTCGATTAAGTCGCTGCGGCGACTGATCCTGGATTCGGCGACCTATCAACAGCAAAGTTATGTCGATGCGGAGACGTACCGCCGCGATCCCGAGAATCAATGGTGCAGCCGGATGAACCGACGTCGGCTCGATTTCGAAACGATGCGAGACGCCCTCTTATCAATTCGCGGCGATTTGGATCTCACCGTCGGCGGCCCCTCGGCAGGCAATTCGCTGGAACTCGCCAACCACCGTCGTTCGATCTACGCTTACAACAACCGTTTGGATGTCTCAGGGACGATGCGATTGTTTGACTTTCCGTCGCCCGATATCAGCATCGGACGTCGCGATCAGACCTCGGTACCGGGGCAGTCTTTGTTTCTGATGAATCACCCGCTGATGTTGTCCACTGCGGACGAAGTGTCCAAACGGGCGGCCGCCGCGGTGACGCCTGCGGAGAGCATCGAGCAATTGTTTCACGACGTCTTGAGCCGTTCACCGACTGCGCAGGAGTTAAATGAAACGTTGGCGTTTTTGAAGCGAGAAAGCGATCCCTCGGCGGAGAGCATTCGTCCCGTTCTCGATTGGGCCTACGGTTACGGAGACATTGCCAGTCAGCCAGACATATTGGCCGAGTTCGCAGCCTTACCGTTTTTCAATGGCACCCAATTTCAGGGCGGTGTCGGCTTGCCCGACGCGAAACTGGGTTGGGTATTTCTGAATGCCGGGGGTGGGCATCCGGGCAACGATTTGCAACACGCCGCTGTCATTCGTTGGACCGCGCCGGACGATATGATTGTTTCGGTCAGTGGCACGCTGGGACACAACCAAGAACCGGGGGATGGAGTTCGCGGACAGATCTTTGCGGCCGGCCGACGGATTGCTGGCCCGTTCATCCTGCACCAGAACTCGATCGCCACCGACGTGGAATCAATCTCATTGGCGAAGGGCGAAACGATCGACTTCGTCGTCGATATTCACGGGGGGCTCAGTTACGATTCGTTTTCCTGGTCGCCCACGATCGCTGAACTCGCTGCGGAGCCACCTCGATCGACGACCGAGTCTGCGGCCAATGCCGCCTCGACGCCGCTGCGAAGTTGGAACTACAGCGAGCAGTTTCGTGGCGTCGACCCCATCAAGATGACGCCGCTGCAGAGTCTGGCGCAAGTGCTGTTAATGTCTAGTGAATTTCACTTTGTCGATTGAACATTCCATGAATCAACACCAACCGAACCGTTTCGATCTGCCCGGCGTTCCTGCACAGAATCTCTGGCGTGGTAATTCGACCTGCAATCGCCGTGAAATGTTGATGCGCTCCGGGATGGGAATCGGCATGCTCGGGCTGGCGGGCGTGGCCGCGCACGAAGCCGCAGGTTCAACAGGACTTCACCATCCCGCCAAGGCCAAACAAGTCGTTCATTTGTTTATGAATGGAGGTCCGTCACACGTCGACACGTTTGACCCAAAACCGGCACTTCAAAAGTACCATGGCAAACCGCTACCCAATCCCGCCTTGCCGACCGAGCGTAAAACAGGGGGCGCGATGGCGTCGCCATTTCAATTTTCACCCTACGGCGAATCGGGGATCGAGGTTAGCGAGTTGTTCCAGCAGACGGCCGCGCACGTTGACGACATGTGCGTGATCCGGTCGATGCACTCCGACATCCCCAACCACGAACCGTCACTGTTGTTGATGAACTGTGGTGACAATATTCAACCGCGTCCGAGCTTTGGGTCGTGGGTTAACTACGGCCTCGGATCGCTCAACGACAATTTGCCTGGGTTCGTGGTGTTGTGTCCCAACGGGGTGCCCGTCGTTGGTTCTCAGAATTGGCATTCTGGTTTCCTGCCCGGCGCGATGCAGGGGACGCATATCGACACCGGCAAAGCGGATTATTCGCAGTTGATTGAAAACATCCACCATCCGCAGGCCCCCGACGTCCAACGCCGGCAGCTCGATTTGTTGCAATCGATGAACCAACGTCAGCTCGAACACAGTGGTATCGATCTGCAGTTAGAGGCTCGGATCGAGTCGTATGAGCTGGCCTATCGGATGCAGTTCGAAGCGACCGATGCGTTCGACCTGAGTCAGGAGCCAGCCTACATCCATGAGATGTACGGTGATTCGCTCCAGGGACGCCAATTGATGCTGACGCGGCGATTGGTCGAACGCGGCGTTCGCTTCACGCAGGTCTGGCACGGTGGTGGACAAGCCTGGGATCACCACTCGGGAATCGAGAGCGGACTGCGAACCTTGTGTGGCGAGTGGGACAAACCGTTAGCCGCATTCCTAACGGACTTGAAACAACGCGGTCTGCTGGATTCAACGCTCGTACTGTGGGGCGGCGAGTTCGGACGCACGCCCGTGGCCGAACTGCCATCGCTCGATGGCCGCGATCACAACCACTGGGGATACAGCATGTGGATGGCCGGTGGAGGAGTCAAAGGTGGGCACGTTCATGGCGCAACCGATGAATTCGGTTTCGCGGCGATCGAGGACCGGGTTCATGTTCACGACCTGCACGCGACGATGCTGCACCTGATGGGACTGGATCATGAACGGTTGACGTATCGTTACGCCGGGCGAGATTTCCGTTTGACGGACGTACACGGAACTGTCGCACACTCCATCTTGAGCTGACCTTGAAATTCGGTCGCGGCCCAACAAATAGCTCGAGCAAACTTTTCCATCCAAGACCCGATCGACCTGACGACCATCAAAGCGAAGCGGAATGAAAATAGATCAAATTGTTTGCCAAGTGTTGCGTTCTAAATCGATTGTCAGCAAGACGGCCAGTTGCCAGGATTTGGTGCTCGTTCGCGTTCGGACCGACGACGGGCTCGAAGGCATTGGAGAAGCCGACTCATCCCCCGAGGTGGTCAAGGCGATCATCGATGCTCCGTTTTCACATAACATCGCCTGTGGGCTGCGTGAGATTCTGATCGGCGAGAATCCTTTGGAAACCGATCGGTTATGGCAAAAGATGTTCCGTCAAACAATGTACTTCGGTCGTTCGAGTGTGACGATCTCCGCGATGAGCGCCATCGATATGGCGCTTTGGGATTTGAAAGGAAAGTATTTCGGTGAACCGATTCACCGACTGCTCGGTGGCAAACAGCACGACCGATTCCGCGCCTATGCGTCGATCTTGTTCGGAGACAATGGCGCCGAGACTCGCGAGATCGGCCAACGCTGGATCGAGAACGGCTATTCCGCAGTCAAGTTCGGCTGGGAGCCCATGGGAGAGTCCGAAGCGGTCGATTTGGATCTCGTCGCCGGGGCCCGTGAAGGAATCAACGACGCAACGCTATTGATCGATGCCGGCTGTGTTTGGGATGCCAGGACGGCGCTGCGACGCGCCCACGCGTTCGAGCAGTTCAATGTCGAATGGCTCGAAGAACCATTGCGACCGGACGACGTCGAAGGCTATCGGTGGCTTCGTGATCGCTCGCCGATTCCAATTGCGGCGGGTGAGCAAGAGTGCGGACGCACTGCGTTCGGGCCGCTGATTGATGCGCGGGCATTGGATGTTTACCAAATCGATATCGCGCGAAACGGGTTCACCGACGCCGCCTATTTGCGACAACGGATCGAGGAGATTGGCGCACGACCTTGTAATCACTGTTACACCAGCCCCCTCACCGAAGCGGCGAGTTTGCACTGGTTGAGCACCTGTCGCGACGCTTTTCTGTTTGAGGACTGTGTCGAGGACGAGCCGATGCGTCATGAGTTGGCGATCGAAAAAATCCAGGCCGTCGATGGATGGATCGAGGTGCCCGATCGCCCCGGACTCGGTGTCACGTTGAATGAAGAATTCGTTGCCGCGCATGTGGTTGCGCAATCTAGTTAAATTGCCACAATTGATAGGAAAGTGCAGGTTAGCGATGAAAACGTCGCTTTTTACAAGCCCGAAGCGCAAGCGAGTGATTATTGACGTAATTACAAGCCCGAAGCGCAAGCGAGTGATTATTGACGTAACTTCTTCACTCGCTTGCGCTTCGGGCTTGTATTTGGGGCTAACCTGCGCTGTCTTATTAAATTGCCCCAATTAAATCGTTTTTTAAGAAAACACGGCTCCCAAGGAAACGCTATTCGATGACAAACTCACCAATTAAAACGACGATTGATTTCTCCGCGGCGGGCAGACAAGTGGGGATCCTGACGATCCCGTACTCGTACAACCTGAGCGGTTGGGCGCAACTTCAAATTCCCATTGCGACGATCGCCCGAGGACCAGGACCGACGGTGCTGGTGATGGCCGGTAACCATGGTGATGAGTATCCCGGCCAGATCGCGATCATGCGACTGCTACGCGAACTGAAGATCGAAGAGATCCGTGGGCGTGTCATTTTGATCCCGTCACTGAACATGCCTGCGGCCAAAGCGTCGACGCGATTGTCACCGATTGACGGCATGAATCTGAACCGCTGCTTTCCGGGAGATCCAGGGGGCACTGTGTCTGAAATGATTGCCGACTATTTGACGACGATTTTATTTCCCTTAAGTGATGTCGTGATCGACCTGCACACCGGTGGACGTGGTGTCTATTTCTTTCCTTGTGCCCACATGCATTTAGTCGAGGACTTGGCCCAGCGTCAACGAATGGCGGGGGCCACGTTAGCCTACAACACCGATTTGGCATTCCTGTATAGCGACATTGCCGGCACCGGATTGCTACCGGTCGAAGCCGAGCGTCAGGGCAAAACCGTGGTGACCACCGAGATGGGAGGCGGTGAGGTCACGACCCGCGCGATCCATCGACTTTCCCAAACAGGGCTTCGCAATGTATTGATTCATCTGGGCGTGTTAGAAGGACAAGAGCAAACGCGAGAAAGTCTCCATTTACCGCCCACGCGTTGGGTTCAAGCACTTGACGCGGGAGACTACATCTTCACACCGGAATCGGGTTTATACGAAAGTTTGGTTGACGTCGGAGACGACGTCAGTGCCGGTCAACCAATGGGTGCGGTCCACTTCATCGAACGTCCCGACCGACCGCCCACGATCATCGAAGCTCCCTCGACGGGAGTGGTGATTGCCCATCGCGGCCCCACGGTGACACAGCAAGGCGATATCGCGGTCTGCCTTGCTCATGATGTCCCCACCGAGGTGATCGCCACATTTTCAGATTCCCAGAAGGGATGACGCTTACCGTGGCACTCCCTGAAACCAAGCAGCGCGGAAACCAAACGAGATATCTCGTCGCATTCATGTGGTTTGCTTATTTTTTGAACTACTGTGACCGGCAAGCGGTGTTCGCGATGTTCCCCGTGCTGCAGTCTGATTTGGGGCTCACCGACCGCCAACTGGGCTTAACCGGTTCGATCTTTCTGTGGGTCTATGGCATCGGGTGCCCGCTGGCGGGCCAGATCGCGGATAAGTATTCCAAACGCGTGTTGGTCGTCGTTAGTCTTGCGATCTGGAGCTTGGTTACTGTGGGGACCGGATTGGCTACATCAGCTTTCATCCTGCTTGCTCTTCGTGCCGCGATGGGGATTTCCGAATCGTTGTATATGCCCGCCGCAATCGCTTTGACTTCCAACGCTCATGCGCCCGAGAAACGCTCCCGCGCGGTGGCAACGCTGACGACGGCTCAGATCGTCGGTACGGTGGTCGGTGCTTGGTTCGGGGGTTGGATGGCAAATCAAGGTTTATGGCGTGAAGCCTTCTTTATCCTCGGCGCCGTCGGGCTGCTGTATTGTCTACCATACACCCTGTTTTTGCGGACTATCGACGAGGATACGGAGATTGAAACCAAGCCAGCCGATGGCTCCTGGGCGATCACCGAGTTAGTAAAGGTACCAACGTTTTTGTTGCTCTGTGTTGTCTTTCCCACGTTCGTCTTTGGACTTTGGATGTTGTACAGTTGGCTACCCAACTTTCTATATGAGAAGTATTCACTGGATCTCGGCGAAGCCGCCTTTACCGCGACCGCCTATCTGCAGAGCACCACGTTGATCGGGCTGCTCGGAGGCGGCATCTTGGCGGACAAGCTGTTCTTGCGTAACAAGGCAGCACGGTTGTGGTTGATGGCGATCAGTTTGATCCTGTGCGCCCCGTGCTTGCACTGGATCGGTAGCGCGGAGTCGCTTGATGCGACACGGATTGCCGCCGCCGGTTTCGGTTTGTTCAGCGGTTTTTTCATTGGCAATGTCTTTCCCGCCGCCTTTGAGGTGGTGCCCGCCAACACACGCGCCTCCGCAGTGGGTTTGCTGAATTTTTGCGGCGCCGCACTGTCCGGTTTTGCGCCATTGGTCGGTGGCATCTGGAAAAAAACAGTCGGACTCGAGCGGATGCTCTCCTACACATCCGTAGCGTTTGCGATGGCTGCTGTGCTGTTGATCGTTGGCATTGTTTATTTGTTTCCCAAAGACTACGCACGAATCCACCGCGATTGAGCCTACGTTATGCCTGAAATTTTAATTGCGGAATGCAAACAAGAAGTTTCAACGTTCAATCCGCAGCTAAGCCGCTAGTTTCAACGACAACGCTGAAGATTTTATGAAAATACGAGAGATACGCTGTGCGGGTCTGCGCGGCGCCACACCCGAGGGTGGCTGGAGCAACGAACTGCGGCCTGACGATTGTGTGCATACGCTGATTGCGGTCCATACCGATGAAGGTGCCGTGGGGCTGGGCAGCGTGTTCACCAACGATGCCTTGGTGCGGGCGGCATTAACGCTACTCGAGCCATTGTATCGGGGCGAAAGTGCGCTCGAACCGGAACGTGTCAGCGAGAAACTACATCAACACATGTTCTGGCTCGGTCGTGGCGGTTCGATCACTCATGCGATCAGCGGCATCGACATTGCATTGTGGGATTTACTCGGTCAAGCGACTGGGCAATCGGTTGGCCGCTTATTAGGCGGACGCTATCGTGATCGTGTGCAACCCTACGCGTCATTGCTGATGGACGAGCCGAGCAAACTAGGCGATCACTTGTTAGCGGTGAAGGCCAAGGGATTTCGCGCATTCAAGATCGGTTGGGGACCGTTCGGGCGTGTCGGCGCGGCGACGGATCGCGCGATCGTTCAAGCCGCTCGAGAAGCGGTCGGTGACGATTGCCGTTTGATGGTGGATGCCGGCGGCAGCGATGCGTTTTGGCCGAACGGCTACAAGTGGGCACGAAATACCGCAGCCATGTTGGCCGAGTACGACGTGCATTGGTTCGAAGAACCTCTTGCGCCGGACGCCATCGAAGACTACGCCAAGCTCCGCGAGCATTCACCGGTTGCAATCGCAGGCGGGGAGGTGCTCACGCGCCGCCAAGCCTTCATGCCTTGGATGGCCGCCCGTGCCCTGGACATCGTCCAGCCGGACGTCACCAAGGTGGGCGGCATTAGCGAGGAACGTCGGATCGCCTGGATGGCCCAAGATCACGGGATCCGCTTCATCCCACACGGCTGGAATACCGCCGTCGGACTGGCCGCCGATTTGCAAATTGCCTCGGCCTTCCCCGGTACGGATCTCGTTGAGTACTTGACCGGCTCGCCCTTCATCGACGAACTGAGTGCGAACGCGTTCCAACTCGATTGCGATGGCATGCTCGCCATTCCTAATCGACCCGGTCTCGGGCTGGACCTCGATCGCGACGTCGTAAAAAAATATACCGGCGGATCGATGCTATTGTAACGGTACCGCAAACCATGTCGAGTACAACCAATTCCAGGATGCGATCGGCGAATCGTTTGGCGGATCGAAACCGGAGGTTCCGGCGGAATATCATCGCCGCAGTGCGGAGTTTTTCGGTTCATCCGGCGGCAGCGTGCGGCGGAGGTTTTCCAGGCATGACTCCCGTGTCCAACGAGATTGGTGCCTGAGTCTGGATGCTGGTGGACTAGGTAAGCCGGAAGAAACGCAGTCGAGCTCGAATGGCGTGGACTTAAGATTTGTCAGGCGGTTTCACGGGCGCGGTCGCCATCCGTTTGGCGCGACTCGGGCGGGGTGCTTTCATCTTTGGATATTTGG
>Ga0163215_100329_pt1 | contig 93771 bp, 96 predicted proteins | sample SynspAceP_FD_185934 | JGI IMG/M metagenome (GOLD analysis project Ga0163215, IMG submission 185934) | Saline lake microbial communities from Ace Lake in Antarctica - Synechococcus sp. Ace-P (Hybrid Assembly) | ecosystem: Environmental > Aquatic > Non-marine Saline and Alkaline > Saline | place... | reverse complement strand
CAAGCAGGGTTGGTCTGTCATCGAAACCCTGATGAAACCGTCAGATCAGTTGATCGCACAACTGCGCTTCGGATGAATATCTGATCACTGCCAAGGCACATCCAGCCATGCTGGGCAGTTACGTTTTCATCAGTATGGCCACACTACCCGTCACCGCACAGGATGTGCGGATCACGCCGGATGTTGCAGCGCGCACAATCACGCTGAACGGGGCAACCATCGTCATCGACCGGATACAGGACAGCGAAAACCGTCTTGAGGGCGAATTCACCCGCACATCGCGCGCCTGCCCACCTTTCTGCATCACACCCATGACCATCGCCCCCGGGGTCGCCACCATCGGCGAGCTTGAGGTGATGGATTTTCTTGAAAAGCAAGCCGCCAGTGGCGCGGGTCTGTTGCTTGACAGCCGCCTGCCCGAGTTTTTTGCCAATGGCAGCATTCCGGGGGCGGTCAACCTGCCCTTCGCGACACTGGACCCGGGCAACCCCTATCGCGACGAAATTCTTCAGGCTGTCGGCGCGGTAAAAGTCGCATCAGGCTGGGATTACAGGGATGCGATGGCGCTCGCTATCTTTTGCAACGGGGCCTGGTGTGATCAGGCGCCCCGCGCCATCCGACATCTTCTTGCCGCTGGCTATCCTGCGGACAAGATCAGTTTTTATCGCGGCGGGATGCAATCATGGCTGCAACTGGGCTTGTCCGTCCAGATGCCGACCGGGGGCTGACGATGAGCCAGAGCATCATGCAGCACCCCATGATGCCCTGGCCGACGCCATACCTTTCGATCCCTGTTTCCAATACCAGTACCCCCCGTTTTCCGGAGTTTCCGATGTTGCGCACCCTTGTACTCGCTGTTGCCTTTCTGGGCATCACCCTCGCATTAATCATGCTGCAACCAATACAGGATCTGCCTGGAATGGGTGAAAACAGTGCAGTGACGCGGGCCGATGCCACGCTGGACGGGCCAGAACTTGCACAGGTCGCGCTGCAACAACCTGCGACATCAGCTGCACTGCCAGCACGCCGCAACAGCAGCGACCCTGACCTGCAAACCATGACACGCGGCGTTCTGGTCGAGCTTGGCGTGGCACCAGCCAGCCTTGACACTGTGCAGGGTGCGTCGGGCGATGCCATGCGCAGCATGTCGTTGAAAGCACTGAGCAACCTGCGCACCATCACTGGTCAGCCCGTCCCTGAGGCGACACCCCTTCAGACCCTGATCGTGCAAGCCTTGCGCGCAGGACAATCTGACACCTATATCGACACGCTGTTGAACGAGGCTGCCAAAAGCGGCGAGATCCGTGTGCCGACCGCTTTGATCACCTCGGACGGGCGGGTGGATACACATGTGCTGCTGGGCAGTATTGTGGCGCAAGCTACGATAGCCTCCGGCCAGTCCGGTGCCCCCCTTGCCGCGCCAAGTGGTCCCGGCGTCGAGGTCCGCAGCGTGCAGCGCGCCGACAGCACGACACAACATCATTTCTATACGGTTGGCCCTGGCGATAGTCTGGGTGCTATCGCTGTGAAGTTCTTTGGCGATGTAACACGCTACAGCACGATTTTTGAAGCTAACCGCGCGCTTTTGTCCAGTCCGGACAAGCTGCGCGTCGGGCAACGGCTGGTGATCCCAACAATTTGACGCGTTAAGGCAGGCAGGAGACGAAAGAGGGGCCGAACCAACGGCCCCCTTTCATTTTCAGGGATCTAGCTTCAGAAAGCCGCCGCTGTCAGCTACGCAATCCGGTTTCGCGCAGCATGCCACGGCGCTTTGCCTCGTAGTAATAGCCGCGCGCATACCACATGACAGCACGGTCATGGCTGCCATCCGACAACAACCATGCACCGCGCAGATAACGCACGGCATAGCGCAGGTTTGTTTCCGCATCCAGAAGGTCCGTCGGCTGACCACGAAAGCCCATCGAACTGGCCGTGGCTGGCAGAATCTGCATCATGCCATAATACGGACCGTTGCGCGCGCCGGGGCGGTGGCGACTTTCACGGATGATCACACGGTGCACCAAGTCCACGGGAACGTCATTCTCGCGGGCGGCGGCTTCGATCAGGCGACGCAGCTCGGGTGTTTCATTGGGATGAAGCGGGGTCGTACTTGGCACGATCTCGGCAGGCTCGGTGCCTCCGCGCGCACAAGCTGTCAGCGCCAGCGCGCCCAACACAATCAAAAATTGCCGTCTTGTACCAAACACCATCACCAAAGCCCGTCCCTTTTACAAAGCAGCCAAGTGATAGCCCGATCCGCTGACGCGCAGAAAGGGCATTCGTCTGCATCGGCAAGCTGACGCCTATTCACGCGTCCAGTCAGCAGATTGCATTTCGCGCAAACGGCTTGCTGTGCGCTCAAATTCAAACGTGCCCTCGCCCTCCAGATACAGGTATTCCGGTTCGGCGGCGGCGGAACAGATTAGCCTCACCTTGGCCTCATAAAGCGCATCAATCAGCGTCACAAAACGCTTGGCCTCGTTGAAATTGGTCCGACCAAGGGTCGGGATATTCTCCAATACCAGTACACGGGCCGCTTCTGCCAGCGCCAGATAATCGGCCGCGCCCAGTGGCTTGCCGCAAAGATCATAGAACGACGCACGCGCAACGCCATTGCGAAATGCCGGTATCTGGACCTCGCGACCCTTCACATGCAGCGTAAGCGGTCCGGCCTCACCACCGGTCAAATCCTGCCAGACAGCCGCAATGGCGTGCCGCGCTGCATCGTTTACAGGCGTGAAATAAACGGGCGAGCCTTCCAGACGGTCCTGTCGGTAGTCGCGGTGGCTGGCCAGTTCATGCACGACCATCTGTTCCTTGAGCGCTGCGATAAACGGCAAAAACAACTGCCGGTTCAGCCCGTGCTTGTACAGATCGTCAGGCACCCGATTCGAGGTGGTCACGATCACAACCCCCGCCTTGAACAAGGCTTCGAACAAGCGGCCGACAATCATCGCGTCCGTGATATCGGTGATCTGCATCTCGTCAAAGGCCAGCACCTTGACCTCGGCGGCGACAGCTTCGGCGACCGGTGCAATCGCATCCTCGACCCCGCGTTGACGGGCCTTGTGCATCCCTGAATGGATTTCCTGCATAAAGGCGTGGAAATGGACGCGGCGGACTGGCACATCCAAACTGTCAACGAACAGATCCATCAGCATCGACTTGCCACGCCCGACCCCGCCCCAGAGATACAGACCCTTGGGCGGCGGTGGTGCTTTGCGAAACAGGCCACGCTTGACCGGCTCAGCCACAGCGGCGCGGATACGTTCCAGTTCGGGCAAAGCCTCCAACTGGGCATCATCAGCAGTCAGGCTGCCCTGCTGCACGCGCGCGTCATAGATCTTGGGCAGTGTTTTCATACCTCTCCTTAACCCGCTGTCTGTGCTCTGAAAAGGCGGCAGAGCATCATCAAACGTGAGAATGATAAACACATTTCGTCGATTGACGCTGTTCACTATTGGCGTAACGTCCGCGCTGATATCTCAGGAGCACGACATGGACAGCGCCGTCTCGCCAAAAACCGCCTCGATCTTTACGCCCGTTCTGGTGGTGGGCTGCGTTATCATCATGGTCTCTTTTGCAATACGCGCCAGCTTTGGCGTCTTCCAGATCCCGATTGCCGAAGAGTTCGGCTGGCTGCGCGCTGAATTCAGCCTGGCCATTGCCATCCAGAATCTGGCATGGGGTATCGGTCAGCCGCTATTCGGCGCGATGGCGGACAAGGTGGGAAACCGCAAGGCGATCATCCTTGGCGCACTTGTCTATGCGGCAGGTCTGGTTCTGTCGTCCTTTGCCGTCACACCGACCGAGCATCAGGTTTATGAAATCCTTGTCGGCTTTGGTGTCGCGGGCACCGGGTTCGGCGTAATTCTTGCGGTTGTGGGCCGCGCCTCAAGTGATGAAAACCGCTCGATGAGCCTTGCCATCGCCACGGCGGCAGGTTCTGCAGGGCAGGTCTTTGGGGCACCAATGGCGGAATGGCTCCTGACGTTGATGAGCTGGCAGAACGTGTTTCTGGTTTTTGCAGCCACGATCATCGCCGTGCTGGCATTCCTGCCGCTGATGCGCGCACCCACACCACCTGCCACACGCGCAGAACTGGAAGAAAGCATGGGCGCCATTCTGAACAAGGCGTTTCGCGATCCGTCCTATACACTGATCTTTCTGGGTTTCTTCAGCTGCGGCTATCAACTGGCCTTTATCACCGCGCATTTTCCCGCCTTTGTGACCGAGATGTGCGGCCCGATCATGCCAGGCGGCATTTTGCACAGCGTCGGCATCACCACCACCTCGGCACTTGGGGCGGTGGCCATATCGCTGATCGGTTTGGCGAATATCGCAGGCACCTTGGCTGCGGGCTGGGCAGGCAAGCGGTATTCCAAGAAATATCTGTTGGCAGGTATTTATACCGGACGCACGCTGGTGGCAGCGGCCTTTATCCTGACGCCGATCACACCCGCAACCGTGCTGTTGTTCTCTGTCGCGATGGGCTCGCTGTGGCTTGCGACGGTGCCACTGACCTCGGGGTTGATCGCGCATATCTACGGGCTGCGCTATATGGGCACCCTCTACGGGATCGTCTTTTTCAGCCACCAACTGGGCAGTTTCATGGGCGTCTGGCTGGGCGGCAAGATGTATGACCTGACAGGCGACTACACACTGGTCTGGTGGATCGGGGTCGGGGTCGGCGCATTCAGCGCAATCGTACATCTGCCAGTGAGGGAAAAGCCTATGGCACTGGCTGTCAAAGCAGCCTGAAGCCTGTAGCTTCTTGCACCATGTCGTAAGGAATCGCGGCAGTTAGGGCCACGAAACAAACCTCAGTCTGCGGCAACGTCAGTTTGTATTGCATCAAGAACGGCGCTGGCATGGGTATAGGTCAAACCGTGCCCCGCACCCTCGATCACCTCGTGGCGGGCCGTCAAGTTCCATTGCGCCAACCGGCCCATGGCGCGCAACGGGATCACCGTGTCATCATGCCCCCAGATCGCCAGAACAGGTATATCTGCGCGTCCGATGGCGCGATGTGCCTCCTCCAGCGGGCGGGGCAATATCCCGCGCAACGAGGACAGGACAGCAGGGATAAACCCGCGCTTGCCCAGTTCGGTTTGCTGGTAGTCGATGATCCCCTCGACCTGCGAAGGAAGGCCCCTTTCGGCTTCGGTCCCCTGCATATGCGCGCGCGGATAACGCAGCAGCATCAACCAATCCCCTAGAACGGGTGTGTCGCGGGTAAAGACAGCCAGACGCCCCAAATCGTGCCCCATACCGGCGGGGGCCAACAGGATCATGCGCCGTACCCGTCCCGGATTGCGTGCGGTAAAGACTGTCGCGATAGCCCCGCCCATCGAATAGCCCAGCAGCGTGATATCATCACGGACGCCCTGCGATGCCAGCAGATCATCCAGCTGCCTGACAAAGAAATCCTGATCCTGAAGCCCGGGTGCACGGTCGGAATAACCGCGTCCGTACAGATCATAGACCAGAACGCGAAACCCCATCCGCGCCAGACCCTGCGCCACCGCTTCCCACACCATCGAGGGCGTAGTCAGTCCGTGGACACATACAGCAACAGGCCCGCGCGCCGGACCGACCCAGCGGTAATGCGTGACACCCTGCGACAGTTTTTCAAACGCGCCGGGCGCATCGCGGCGCGTCGCCTCGTTCACAGGCGCGCGCATGGCTTCGCGCACGAAAGGCCAGACTGCAAAGCCTGAAAGGACGATCAACAGACCAAGGCCGACTTGCCAGATCATTGCGCGGCCCTCCATGTGTCAAGAATATAGCGGCTGGTCATCAGATCCAGATGCGCACCACCACCGTTTTTGAACAATGTGATGTCATCATCAGATTGCCTGACAAAGGCTGCAGGATCATAGTAGTCGGCCAGAATATCCGAACGCGCGATCACACCGCGCGCCAGCGGATCCTTGATCTCGCCGATATGACCCACAGTCGTATCGACACTGTCCACAAAAATGCGCGCGCGCTGCAATGCCGTATCATCGGCCTCGCGCATATCTGGACGGTAGGCCCCGATCAGATCCAGATGCTGGCCGGCGCACAACCATTCCCCTTTGATCACTGGTTCGGTGCTCATTGTGGCGCATGTAATGATATCAGCCGCTGACACGGCTTGCGCCAGATCATCAGCTACTTGCATGCCGGACCAGTCGGCGGCCATCGCTTCGGCCCCTGCCCTGCTGCGGTTCCAGATGGTGAATTCCGCTTCGGGAAAACCGGCGCCGTAAGCCTCGCGCAGGGATCGCCCGACTGTGCCGGCACCGACAATCAGGATGCGGCGGCTGTCAGGGCGCGCCAGTCGCAATGCAGCGCAAAGGCTGTCGCCTGCCGTCTTCCACTTTGTCACCAGATGGAAGTCGACAATCGCCTCCAGCATCCCGTCGCGATCAGAATAAAGCGTGACCCCCCCGTTGACGACAGGTTTGCCCGCCTGCGCATTGCCCGGAAATATCGTAGCCGATTTGACCGCCAGCCCCAAGCCGTCGATCCAAGCGGCGCGGTTCAGCAGCGTGTCAGGGTTGCGATAGAGAAACGTATCGGCAATCTCAGCCTTCGGCAGGGTATGCCCCTGCATCAAAGCGCGGGTCAACGCGCGCCAGTCCAGATGTTTCTCGGCCTCGAAGGGGATAATGGGTATGCTCATGCGGCCTCGCTCTCATGCAATAGACCCTCGGCGACAAGACGCTTCGCCCAGCCTTCAGGTCCGTCGAACAAATGGGTTTGCCAACCGCGCGCAGCGGCGGCGTCGATATTCTCGGTACGGTCATCAGTGAACAAAAGCGATGCGGGGGACAGACCGCAACTGTCTTCTAACATCTCGTAAATGCGCGGAGCGGGTTTCGTGACGCCCATCTCGCCTGACAAAAACAAGCGGTCGAATTCTTCCAGAAAGGGATATATCCCCCGCGCCAGCGCGAACGGCTCAAGCCCGAAATTCGACAAGGCAAAAACCGGAATACCCCGCGCGCGCAGGGAACGTAGCAAGCGCACGGAACGGGGAATTTCGGGACGGGCCATATCCAACCAGTGGCTGTGCCACAGGCGGATCGCATCCGCATGATCGGGCCATTGCCGCGCTGTACGTTCGATCTCGGTGGCGAAAACACCGCCACTATCGACGCGGTCATTCATGGCATGCAGGTCGACATCCGCGAACATTGCCTGCCGACGTTCGGGGCCGATAGTGACGTCATAGAAACGCTCTGGCTGCCATTCGATCAGCACGTTGCCGATGTCGAAAATCACCGCGCTTACCTTCATCCATCCCTCCGATACCGGCGCCGCCAAGGACTTTTGACCAAAAGTCCTGCCAAAACTCCGTACCGGAGTTTTGGCAGGTCACCTGTTTTTCTGTGCCGCGCGGATCTCGCGGTCCAGCGCCTCCAGAAAGCGCGACCGATCCGTCTTTGTAAAGCCCTTGCCACCGCCCTGCCGGAACGGATCAGCCGCCCGCAGATCAGCCATCAGGTCACGCGTGGCCAGCACATTGCCGATATTGGCCTGCGTCAAAGCCTCGCCATTATGCTTCAGCACCCGCGCCCCATTTGCCACGCATTTCGCAGCCAGCGGGATATCTCCGGTGATGACGATATCGCCCGCCCCTGCCCGATCGGCGATCCACATATCCGCCACATCGGGACCGGCATCGACGATCACGGTCTCGACCAGCGGATTTGGTGAGGGCCGCAACCCTCCGTTGCTGACGATACAGAGCCGCAAACCGTGACGGGTCGCCACGCGTTCAGCCTCGTCCTTGACGGGGCAGGCATCCGCATCGACATAGATCACTGTCATGCGTAGAGCGCCTCGGCATGGAAGGCCACGTGATCCTCCATGAAGGTCGAGACAAAGAAATAGCTGTGATCATAGCCCGGTTGCAGGCGCAGTACCGCTTGCGCGCGCCGTGCCATCACGGCCTCGGCCAGTGTTTCGGGGCGCAGATTGTCCAGAAACTGGTCTTTGGTGCCGGTATCGCAGAGAAGCGGGATATCCAGCCCCGCCGCGCGCATCATCAGGCTAGCATCATGGCGCGCCCATTCCGCCTCATCCGCACCCAGATAGGCGCTCAATTGCTTGCGGCCCCAATCCGCACCCGTCGGGTTGCAGATCGGCGCGAAGGCCGAGACCGAGCGGAATCGCCCCGGCAGGCCCATCGCCAATGTCAGTGCGCCATGGCCACCCATGGAATGGCCCGTGATCGCCTGCCGCTCGGGGTCCAGCGCAAATTCATCGAACAGCACGCCGGGCAAATCCTCGGCGACATAGTCCCACATGCGGAAATGTGGTGCCCAAGGCGTTTGCGTCGCATTGACGTAGAACCCTGCCCCCTGCCCCAGATCATAGGCCGCGTCGTCCGCGACACCCTCACCGCGCGGGCTGGTGTCGGGAAACACCAGTGCAATCCCCTGCTCGGCCGCCCAGCCCTGCGCACCAGCCTTGACCATGGCGTTTTCATGCGTGCAGGTCAGGCCTGACAGATACCAAAGAACAGGCACGGGGCCGTCCTTGGCCTCGGCTGGCAGGAACAGACCAAAGGTCATATCGGTGCCGGTAGCCTTTGATGCCTGGGTATAGACGCCTTGAACGCCACCAAAGCAGGCATTCTCTGAAACGGTTTTCATCATCGTTCCTCCATTCTTGTGGTTGGTCGCATGGCTAGACCACATGGGCCTTGCTCACAAGCTTACAGCATCGAGATCCAGCCGATCACCAGCGAGACCGTCACGATACTGAACGCTGTCGAGATCAGGATGGACGAAGACACGCGGTGCGGGGCGATTCCGTAATGCTGCGCCAGCATGAACACGTTGCCCGCCACCGGCAGCGCTGCGGCAGCGATCATCACGCCTGCGGCATAGGGTTCAACCGGAAAGATCATCAAGGCCGCCACGGCCACAGCAGCAGGATGCAAGACCAGCTTGCAGAAGGACAACCAGCCTGCCACGGAAACGCGCTCCGCCGATTTAGATGCAAGCGAGGCCCCGATGGCAAACAGCGCGCCAGGCGTTGCGGCATTGCCCAACAGGATAACGAACGCGTTGAGCGGTCCGGGAATCGGAATTTCCAGTCCCGACCACGCCAGACCCAGCACGATCGACACGATCATCGGATTGCGGATCAGCCCCAGCCCGATGCTGCGGAAGATACCAAACGAGACCCGCCCGTCGCGGGCACCACTTATCAGGATCACGATCAGACTGCCGAATACGATCAGATCAACCGCCAAAACCAGCATGACCGGCGCGATTGCAGGCTCTCCCAACAGCAGAACCAGCATCGGAATACCCAGAAAACCCACATTGCCGATCGTGGCGCATTGCGCCTCGATCGCGGCTTCCTGCATCGGGATACGGCGCAGAAAGGCCACAACGGTTGCCAGCAGATAGACCGCGACAGTGCCCAGCAAATAGGCTTTCACAAAGGTTGGATCAAAGACATCCGCCAGCGACAGGTTCGCCGAAAACCGAAATAGCATGGCTGACAGAGCGAAGTAGAAGACGAATTTGGTCAACCAGGCGGTTGCCTCTTCTGTAAAGAAACCTGTACGCCCCGCGCCGTAACCGACGCCGATGACCATAAAGAAGGGCAAGGTTTTCAAGAATATTTCGAACATCCCCCGTTGGTAGCATGGCAGGGGGCCGCGTCAATCGCAGATGGCGCACGCTGCCGCCTGGCAATGATCAACTGCTGCCGATCAAAACACCTGCAGCCAGAACCAATGCGCCACCCAGAACCACCTGAAGGGCCGCACGGAAGAACGGCGTTTCCATATACTTGTTCTGGATCCATGCAATGGCCCAAAGCTCGACAAAGACGACGATGATGGCAATGGTTGTCGCTGTCCAGAAATCGGTGATCAGATAGGGCAGCGCATGCCCCAGACCGCCCACTGTCGTCATGATCCCCGAGGCAAAGCCGCGTTTGATCGGCGACCCGCGCCCTGACAATTCGCCATCATCCGATGCGGCCTCGGTGAAGCCCATCGAGATGCCCGCCCCTATAGATGCGGCCAACCCGACCTGAAAGGTCGTCCATGTGTCCTGCGTAGCGAATGCCGTGGCGAAGATCGGCGCGAGGGTCGAGACCGAGCCGTCCATCAACCCGGCCAGCCCAGGCTGGACCCATGTCAGCACGAACTGTCGATGCGCCTTACGCCCCTCTGCCTCGCGCGTATCATCGGGCAGGTGGCTGGATTGAAGTTCATCAGCCACGGCCATATGCCCCGCCTCGGCAGCGGCCAGATCACCCAGCAGTTTGCGGGTCGCGGTGTCCGTGCTGTTCTGTGCGGCCTTAAGATAGAACGCCTCGGCCTCGCGCTCCATCGCCTCGGCCTCGGCACGGATGCGCTCGATACCAAGGTTCTCGACCAGCCAGACAGGACGGCGCGCATAGTATCCCGCCACATGCTCGCGCCGGATCAGGGGAATCACAGGACCGAACCTTGCCGCATGCAGGTCGATCAGGCGATGCCGGTGGCCATCCTCCTCTGCGGCCATACCGTCAAAGACGGCGGCGGTGTCTGGAAAGTCCGCCCGCAACTTCTCGGCGTAGCTGCGATAAATCCTTGCGTCATCCTCTTCGGACGAGATCGCCAGTGCCAGAACCTCGCGCTCGGACAGATCGCGGAAGCGGCGGCGTTGAAACATAAACCGCATGATCGGGTCACCCTGATTAAATTAGAATAATTCTAATCTATGCCTATCTCTGCGCGACGGCAAGAGGGCGGCAGACAGCTTGCCGAAACTGAACCAATCAGTTTAAACTGATCCTTGGGAACAGAGGGTGTCACGATGAACATGAGCGCCGTTCAGGGCCGCGCACGACCGCATAAGGGGCGGAAATACGATCAGGTTCTGGATGGTGCACGCACGGTGTTCCTTATGGTCGGATTCGAAGGTGCCTCCGTTGACGATACCGCGCGGGCAGCAGGTGTTTCCAAGGCCACGCTCTACAGCTACTTTCCGGACAAACGGCTAATGTTCATGGAAATGGCAGAACGCGAATGTTGCCGTCAGGCAGCAGAAGCACTGCAGGTTATCGACATGACCGCCCCGCCCGCACAGGTGCTCAGGCTCGCGGCGCAACGTCTGATGCAGATCCTGCTCTCCGACTTCTCGCAACGCATCTTTCGCGTCTGCGTCGCCGAGGCGGACCGCTTCCCCGAACTGGGACGTGCGTTTTACGAAAGCGGGCCCGCATTGGGCCGCGCACGGATCATGGATTACCTGCGTCAGGCCCATTCACGCGGCGAAATTAAGATCACCGATTTCGAGCTGGCAGCCGACCAGTTTGCCGAACTGTGCAAGGCTGATCTTTGGACACGTGCTGTCTTTGGCATCCAATCCCGCTTCACCGACACAGAAATCGACCGCGTTGTAGACGGCGCTGTCTCGACCTTCATGGCGCGTTATGCCACCAAGCCTTAAAGCTCAATCGATGCGACGCACCAGCAACTGGTTGCCCGATCCGCGCTTTGTCTCGAATATCTTCAGATCCGCCACCAGATCGCTCAGCTTCTTCTTGCCGTAGCTGCGGGTGTCAAAATCGGGATTGGCCGCTGTGATAAACTGCCCCAAGGGGCCAAGCGCGTACCAGTCATCCTCCTGATCAATGCTGTCCATCGCCTTGAGGATCATGTCGCGGGCTTCAAACAGATTGCTGGACGGCAGCAGCGTGGTCTTTGCCGCAGGCTTGTCCGTGGGGTCCGCGCCTTCAAGGTTTTCAAGGAAAATGAAGCGCTTGCAGGCCTTGCGAAAGGCCTCCGGCGTTTTTTGCGCGCCGATCCCGAATACATCCAGCCCCTGTTCGCGAATGCGGCTGGCCAACCGCGTGAAATCGCTGTCTGACGAGATCAGCACAAAACCGTCGAAGCGGCCTGAATGCATCAGGTCCATCGCGTCGATCACCAGTGCGATATCGGACGCGTTCTTGCCCACTGTATTGGCCGGCTGGTGATGGGGGACCAATCCGAATTCCGCCTGCACCTTGTTCCAGCCATTCATCTGCGGGCTCGAGAAATCGCCGTACACACGACGGACGCTTGCCTCGCCCATGCCTGCGATCTCTTCGAAAATGGCACGTGTCCATTTCGGCGATGTGTTGTCCGCGTCGATCAAGACGGCCAGAAGCGGCGGGCGATTTGGATTGTCCATCGGTCTGTCCAGTCTGTCAGAGTATGCCTGTGCCCTTATCAGCCACAAGACTGCGATACATCACCAAAGCGTCCACATAGCCTTGGACAGGATGCAGATAGGCGCCGGGCAGGCGGCCTGCAATCTCGAATCCTGCCGATTGCCACAGGTCAACGGCGCGGGTGTTGGTGCTGATCACGAAATTGAACTGCATCGCACGGTAGCCCGATTGCGCGGCACGGTCCAGCGCCTCGGCCAGCATGGCCCGCGCCACGCCGCGCCCCTGCGCCGTTTCTTCCGTCACGAAACCGCAGTTGCAGACATGTGCCCCGCCGCCTTCGGCATTGGGGCGGATGTAATAGCTGCCAAGGACCTGCCCGTCACCTTCGGCTATACGCACCTCACGCCCCGATCCGAACCAATAGGCCAGCGCCACCTCTTGGGAGATTGCCGGATCAATCGCATAGGTTTCACCCGCACGGAACACTGGACGCAGAATGTCCCAAACCGCGCCGTGATCGGCAGCCACCGCCGCACGCAAGACCAGATCGCCCATGGCGCTCTCCCGGTTTCTTCTTGTCAGAAATATCCCCGCCGGAGGCTCCGACCTTGCGGCCAGAGCCTCCGGCTAGGGATGGATCAATAGGTCACAACCGCCCTGATCGACTTGCCCTCATGCATCAGATCGAACCCGTGGTTGATCTCGTCAAGGCTCAGGCTATGGGTGATCATCGGATCAATCTCGATCTTGCCATCCATGTACCAGTCCACGAACTTCGGCACATCTGTGCGTCCTTTCGCGCCGCCAAAGGCGGTGCCTTTCCAGACGCGCCCTGTGACAAGCTGGAAAGGCCGCGTGCTGATTTCCGCCCCCGCAGGCGCAACACCGATGATGACCGACACACCCCAGCCGCGATGCGAGCATTCCAGCGCGTCGCGCATCACCTTGACGTTGCCTGTGGCGTCGAACGAGTAGTCCACGCCGCCGATATGGTCATTCCCGCGCTGGGTCAGTTTCACGATCTCCTGCACCACAGAGCCTTCGATCTTGGACGGGTTGATGAAATGCGTCATCCCGAACTTGCGCGCCATCACTTCCTTGTCGTCATTCAGATCGACACCGATGATCATGTCCGCACCTGCCATCCGCAGGCCCTGGATCACGTTCAGCCCGATCCCGCCCAGACCGAAGACCGCCGCTGTCGATCCGATCTCGACTCCGGCGGTATTGATCACAGCGCCGATCCCCGTCGTCACACCGCACCCGATATAGCAGATCTTGTCGAAAGGCGCGTCATTGCGCACCTTGGCCAGCGCAATCTCCGGCATGACCGTGTGATTGGCAAAGGTCGAGCAACCCATGTAGTGATAGATCGGCGTGCCATCCAGCATTGAAAACCGCGTCGTGCCATCGGGCATAAGCCCCTGTCCTTGCGTGTTGCGGATCGCGGTGCAGAGGTTGGTTTTTCCCGACAGGCAGGAATAGCACTGGCGGCATTCCGGCGTATAAAGCGGGATCACGTGATCACCGGGTTTCAGCGTGGTGACACCCTCGCCGATCTCGATCACGATACCTGCACCTTCATGACCCAGAATGCAGGGAAACAACCCCTCCGGGTCCGCGCCCGAGCGGGTGAATTCATCGGTGTGACAGATACCGGTCGCCTTGACCTCGATCAGAACCTCCCCGGCCTTGGGGCCTTCAAGGTTCACTTCCATCACTTCCAGCGGTTTGCCGGCCTCTAGGGCCACTGCGGCACGTGTGCGCATTCTCGCGTCCTCCTGTTGTTCGGCGCTACCATTTGCGAAACTGCGCCATTTTTCAACCTCCTCCTACCCGTCGACAAGGTTCCGGTCTAGGCTGCAAGCGGATCAATCGCAGCAAAGGCCCCGTTTCATGCGTTACCCTGTCCCCGCCGCCCTTGGTGTATTCCTGCTTCTGACGGCCTGCGTGCCGCAAGACCCGTCCGTTGCGCTGCCGGCTGAGGATGCTTGCGGCGCGACTGGCCTTCAGGGTTTTCTGGGACAGCCTGTGGCGCAGCAGAATTTCAAAGGTTCCGGCAATGCGCAGCGTATCATGGCGGATGGCAGTGCGATGACGATGGATTACCGCCCTGACAGGTTGAACGTGACCTATGACACCCGCGGCCGGATCACACGCATCTGGTGCGGCTAGGGCGGGGACTCGACTCTGCACTGTGGTAGCCCTAGATAAGAACAAATAGTGAACAAACAACCCAAAAGCTGCCCATGGCCCCTAAACGCATACTCTCGCTCTGGTTTCCCCGCCTTGGCGCGGAACGGCTGCTGCGTGCGCTGCGCGGCCTGCCTGATACGCCTTTCGCGGTGATCGAACAGGCAGGACAGATGCAGCGGATCGCTTCGGTATCGGTTCTGGCGCAGGCGGCAGGGCTTTATCCGGGTCAGTCCTTGCGCGATGCGCTGGCGCTGTGTCCCCAGCTTGTGACGCAGGCCCGCGATGCGGCAGCCGAAGCAGCCTTTCTGGCAGGGCTGCGCCGCTGGGCAGGGCAATGGTCGCCGCTGGTCGCGGAGGAACCGCCAGATGCGCTGGCGCTCGATATCACGGGGTGCGCGCATCTGTTTGGCGGCGAAGCCGCTATGGTTGACCAGATCGGCGCAGCGCTGGAACGGATGGGCCTGTCGGTGCAGGCGGGGCTGGCCGATACGCCCGGTGCCGCATGGGCTATGGCACGCCATGCCGGGCGCACCGCCACATCCAGCCGCAGCGGCGACGCCATCCAGCAGGAAGCGCGCGCCACCCGCTCGCGCGCCGCAAAGCGCCCGGTGGACCGGACCGCTGCACAGGGCGGTATCCGCTTTGCCCCCGCCATTGCACCGGCTGGCCAGACCCATTCCGCCATCGCCCGTCTGCCTGTGGCCGCGCTGCGGTTGGATGCCGATACGGTCGCGCAGCTGACACGTCTTGGCCTGCGCCATATCGGCGATCTGACAGGCCAGCCGCGCGCGGCGCTGGCGCGGCGCTTTGGCAAGGGGCTGGTGCTCCGGCTGGATCAGGCCCTTGGCAGCACACCCGAACCGATCAGCCCCGCGCGCCCCGACACGGCCTTTGCCACAAGGATGAGCCTGCCGGAACCCGTTGGGCTTGAGACGGACATGCTGGCCGCCCTGGACCGGCTTTTGCCGCGACTTTGCAACATGCTGCGCGACAAACGGCGCGGCGTTCGCACCCTGCGACTCGAGGCTTATCGCAGCGACGGACAACGGCAGCAGATCACCCTGACCCTCGCCCGCGCCACCCATGATCCCGCCCGTATCCATCCCCTGCTGGCGATGCGGCTTGGCACAATCGATGCAGGCTTCGGGATCGACATGTTCCGGCTTGAAGCGCTTGTTACCGAACCTTTGCATGACAAACAGGCCAGCGGCCATCTGGACGCGGCCCATGCCGCCGCTGGCCGTGCTGCGCGCGATACCGCGCTGGAGGACCTGATCAGCCGCATCGGCGCGCGTATCGGGATGGAGGCAATCACCCGTCACCATCCCGGCAACAGCCATATCCCCGAGAAAGGCGCGCAGGTGCTGGCCGCTGCCTGGTCCGACCCCGCGCCGCACTGGCCCGCGACACCCGCACCGCGCCCCTTGCTCCTATGGCGGCCCGAACCTGTGACAGCACCCGAGGCACCGGAACCGCCCGCACAGTTCCGCTGGCGCCGCCGCGATCTGGCGCTGATTTGCGCGCAGGGGCCGGAACGCATCGCGCCGGAATGGTGGCTGGACGAGCCTGACTGGCGCAGCGGCACGCGCGATTACTGGATCGTGACCACCACCTGCGGCACACGGCTATGGCTGTTCTTCGCCCATGGCGCAGCCCTGTCACGCGGCTGGTTCTGCCATGGCAGCTTTGCCTGAGAGGGCGGCAAACGAGCAAAATGAGTATTTCCGGCAAGATGAAGCCGGTGGTGATCTTGCCTTTCATCTTGCTGGAAATACTCAAATTCCGGCAGGGCAGTCCCAAGCCACCGTCAAACGGCGCGCAATCCGCCCATCACGAAATTCGCCGCCAGATCAGCATAGGCGGCGCGGCTGAGGCCCTTGCCGGGCCGGTGCCACATGTAGAACCAGTTGAGGATACCAAAGACCGACATAGTCAGCGCGCGCAACTGGTCTGCGTCTAGTCCGGGGCGCTCTTGGGTCACCGCTTCGGCCATGACCGTCACAAGCCGCCGCTGCGCCGCGATCAGGGGCGCCTGTCGTTCGGCGGGCAAGGTGGCCAGCGCATCCAGTTGCAGCTTGTGTTCGGCATCCGCATCCTCATAGGCCGACAGCACGGCACGGATCACACCACGGATACCGTCACCACGGGCCGCCTCGACCACCTCGACCAATGCACCAAGGTGATCGTCAAGGATGTCGAACAGCAGGTCTTCCTTGCTGCTATAGTAATGATAGATCAAAGCCTTGGACACACCGCAATGCTTGGCCGCCCCTGTCATCGAGGCGCGATCAAAACCGTGTCGCGCAAAGTAATCCGCAGCACCTTTGCGCAAGGCAGCACGTTTTTCATCATGATCGCGAGCCAGTCCGCGCGCCATGTTACCCGGCCTTAGGACGGTTGTCGATGATGCGGACCGCCTTGCCTTCGCTGCGGGCCACACCGCCCGGATCGAAGACATGGATCTCGACCGACAGGCCGACCATCTGCTTGATGCGGTGGCCCATATCGCGCGCCGCCGCCTCGCGCCCCGCAGGTCCGACACCCTCGCAGGCCTCACACAGAACACGCATCGCATCCATCCTGCCCTTGCGGTGCAGTTCGATCTGGAAATGCGGCGCCAGATCGCGGACCTGCATCAGCACTTCCTCGATCTGGGTCGGAAAGACATTCACGCCGCGCAGGATGATCATGTCATCGCTGCGCCCGGTGATCTTTTCCATCCGCCGCATGCTGCGCGCCGTTCCGGGCAAAAGCCGCGTCAGATCACGGGTGCGGTAGCGGACAATCGGAAACGCCTCTTTGGTCAGCGAGGTGAACACCAACTCGCCCAGTTCTCCGTCAGGCAGAACCTCGCCCGTCTCCGGGTTGATCACCTCGGGATAGAAATGGTCCTCCCAGACATGCAGCCCGTCCTTGGATTCCACGCATTCATTGGCAACCCCCGGCCCCATCACCTCGGACAGGCCATAGATATCGACGGCATGCATGTCGAAAGCATCCTCGATCTCCAGCCGCATGGCGTTGGTCCATGGTTCGGCCCCGAATATCCCGACCTTGAGCGGCGATTTGCGCGGGTCCAGCCCCTGTTTGGCGTATTCGTCAAGAATAGACAGCGCATAGGATGGTGTCACCGTGATCCCGTCGGCGCGGAAATCCTCGATCAGGCGCACCTGTCGCGGGGTCATGCCGCCCGACACGGGTACGGTGGTCAGGCCCAAAGCGTCCGCTCCCAGATGGATACCCAACCCGCCTGTGAACAGCCCGTAGCCATAGGCGTTGTGCAAGATATCGCCTGCCCGCAGACCGGCCGCGCGCAAGGATCGCGCCACAACACTGCCCCAGATATCCAGATCGGCGCGGGTGTAGCCCACCACCGTCGGTTGGCCAGTTGTGCCCGATGAGGCATGCACCCGCGCTACCTGTGCGCGGGGTACAGCGAACATACCGAAGGGATAGTTCGCACGTAAATCCGCTTTGACTGTGAAGGGGAACTTCGCCAGATCGGACAGGGATTTCAGATCATCGGGATGCACCCCTGCCGCGTCGAAACTGGCACGGTAATGGGGCACATTATCATAGGCATGGCGCAGCGACCATTGCATCCGGCGCAGTTGCAGCGCCGCAATCTCGTCACGGCTGGCGGTCTCGATCGGTTCCAGATCGCCGGGTTTCGGAGACAGGTCTTCCATCACACAGACTCCAGCATCAGGGCGATACCTTGGCCCACACCGATGCACATGGTGCAGATGGCGCGTTTGGCCCCGGCATCGGACAGGTTGATTGCCGCTGTCAGCGCCAGCCTTGCACCTGACATGCCCAAAGGATGGCCCAACGCGATCGCCCCGCCATTGGGGTTCACGTGATCCGCATCATCGGGCAGACCCAGTTGACGCATGGAGGCCAACCCTTGCGCGGCAAAAGCCTCGTTCAACTCGACAAAGTCGATGTCACTGATCTTCAGCCCATGCCGGTCCAACAAAGCCTGTGTCGCGGGTGCAGGTCCAATCCCCATGATGCGCGGGGCCACACCGACTGTGGCCATCGACACGATCCGCGCCTTTGGAGTCAGGCCATATTTCTTGACCGCATCGGCAGAGGCAATGATTAAAGCCGCGGCACCGTCGTTCACACCAGAGGCATTGCCAGCCGTCACCGATCCCCCTTCGCGGAAGGGCGTGGGCAGCGCGGCCAGCTTCTCTATCGTTGTCGCGCGGGGATGCTCGTCGCGGTCCACCACGACCGCATCGCCCTTGCGCTGCGGGATCGTGACAGGCGCGATCTCGCGCGCCAGCCGTCCGCTTTCCATCGCGGCTATGGCGCGGATCTGCGAACGCAGGGCAAAGGCATCCTGATCAGTACGGGAAATCCCGAAATCCGCCGCGACATTCTCGGCAGTCTCGGGCATCGAATCGGTGCCAAAAGCCTCGTGCATGGCACGGTTCACAAAGCGCCAGCCGATGGTGGTGTCATAAATCTCGGCCCTGCGCGAAAAGGCGGCATCCGCCTTTGGCATCACCAAAGGGGCGCGGCTCATCGATTCGACGCCGCCTGCAAGTATCACCTCGGCCTCGCCCGTTTTCACCGCGCGCGCCGCCTGCCCCACCGCATCGAGACCTGATCCGCACAGACGGTTCACAGTGACACCCGGCACGCCCTCGCCCAGTCCCGCCAACAGCACCGCCATGCGGGCCACGTTGCGGTTATCCTCGCCTGCCTGATTGGCGCAGCCCATGATGCATTCATCCACGGTCATGCCGGGAAACTGCGCCATCACGGCACGGATCACACCCGCCAGCAGATCATCAGGCCGGACCGAGGACAACGCCCCGCCATAGCGGCCAATGGGTGTGCGCAGCCCTTCACACAGAAACGCGTCTCTCATGCCTCGTCCTCCTTGAAATGTTCGCCAGTGACCTGTCGCGACAACCCCCGAAACAGGGCCACCTTGCGCCCGTCCTCGCCTGTGACCGTCACATCGTAAACACCTGACCTTCCGGCAAGATGCACCTCGGTCGCAATCGCGGACAGTATCTCGTCGCGCCGACCGGGGCTGAGGTATGTGATGGTGTTTTCCTGTGCTACCACCAATTTATTGTGGCTGTTGCAGGCATAGGCAAAAGCCGTATCGGCCAGTGTGAAGATATATCCGCCGTGGCAGATGCCATGCCCGTTCAATTGTTCAGGACGTACTTTCATCGTCATTTCCGCCTGTCCGGGGCTTACCCTGACCAGCACAAGTTCCAGAGATTGCGAGGCTACATCCGTAGTCCACATCGCGGCCGCCGAGCGGTCGGCGCGTTCCTGAGGCGTCATGGTTGTTCCTCCCCCATGCGTTTGGACGCAGCCTGCACAAAACCGACCGGGCGGTCAAGAGTATTGCGTTGTGAACAAAGCTGCTTCATGCTGGCATGATATACGGCACCGTTCCAAGGGAGGATTTCTGATGCTTAGACCCCATAGCTTTGCCTGCGGGCAATGGATCGAACCCGGTGCAACGGCAACAGATATCATAGGCCCCGTGACGGGTCAGGTGATCGCGCAGGCAGGCGGGGCCCCTCTCGGCATGCAGGCAATGCTGGATCACGCGCGACATGTCGGCGGACCAGCCCTTCGCGCAATGGGCTTTCATGACCGCGCACGCCTGCTCAAGGCGCTTGCGGCGCATCTGGATGCACATAAGGAACAGCTTTACGCGCTCAACCCGCTGACAGGGGCAACGCGGCGCGATGGCTGGGTCGATATTGACGGCGGGATCGGCACGATGGGTCTGTTCGCCGCCAAGGGGCGGCGCGAGATGCCCGATGGTCAGGTCTATGTAGATGGCGAGGTGGAACAACTCAGCCGCAAGGGGACTTTTCTGGGCCAGCATATCGCCGTGCCCTTGCAAGGCGTTGCCGTGCAAATCAATGCTTTCAACTTTCCGGTCTGGGGGATGCTGGAGAAACTGGCCCCCGCAATCCTTGCAGGCGTGCCGTCCATCGTGAAACCTGCGACCCAGACCTGCTATCTGACCGAAGCCTGCGTGCGGCTGATCATCGATAGCGGCATCCTGCCGGATGGCACTTTGCAACTGGTGATCGGGCGCACGGGTGATCTGCTGGACCGGTTGGGAGCGCAGGATGTCGTGGCCTTCACAGGCTCTGCCGAAACCGCACTGATGCTGCGATCCAACCCCGCGCTGATGCGGCATTCCACCCGGTTCATGGCGGAACAGGACAGCCTGAATGCCTCGATCCTGGGACCGGATGCTGGGCCCGACAGTGCGGAATTCGCGTTGTTCATCAAGGAAGCCGTGACCGAGATCACCACCAAAGCAGGTCAGAAATGCACAGCGACCCGCCGCCTGATCGTGCCTGCAGACATGATGGAGGCGGTTGGCGCTGCACTGGCTGACAAGCTTGCAGCGATTACCGTGGGAAACCCTGCGGGTGATGGCGTCCGTATGGGCGCGCTTGCCTCGCATGCACAAAAGACTGATGTGTTGGCGCGCCTTGCCCAGTTGCAGACCGAGGCGCGGCTTATCCACGGCGATCCCGCGCGGATGACCTTGACAGATGCCGACCCTGAACAGGCATTCCTGCCACCGATGCTGCTTGCCTGCGATGATCCTGATGCCGCCCGTATCGTGCACGAGGTCGAGGCGTTCGGGCCGCTGTCCACCCTCATGCCTTATCGCGACACCACCCATGCGGCGGCACTGGCCAATCGCGGCGGCGGCTCGCTGGTCTCTTCGCTCTTCACCGCAGATACAGCCGTTGCGCGGCAGATCGTGCTGGACAGCGCCGCGTGGCATGGCCGCATATATATCAACAACGCCACGTCTGCCTCAGAAGCCACGGGCCACGGCGCGCCGTTGCCACATATGATCCATGGCGGCCCCGGTCGTGCCGGCGGGGGCGAGGAATTGGGCGGCATCCGTGCTGTCCTGCACTATATGCAACGCAGCGCTATCCAAGCGAGCCCCGACATGCTGACCGCCATCACCGGCACATGGGTGCAAGGCAGCGCGCAGTCCAAGGGGCCCGCGCATCCCTTCCAGCGCACCTTCACCGAAATCCGTATCGGCGAGACCATCCATACCGATAGCCGCACCGTGACGCTGGATGATATCGAGCATTTCGCCCATTTTACCGGTGACACTTTCTACGCCCATATGGATGAGGACGCTGCCCGCGCAAATCCGTTCTTCCCCGGCCGCGTCGCCCATGGCTATCTGCTGCTCAGCTTTGCGGCCGGGCTCTTTGTGCAGCCCGATCCGGGGCCGGTTCTGGCCAATACCGGCCTCAACGCGCTCAGCTTCCAGAAACCGGTCAGCCCCGGCGACAGCATCCGCGTGGCCCTGACCTGCAAACGCAAGACGCGGCGCACAGACAGCTATGGCGAGGTTGCGTGGAACGCGACCCTGACCAATCAAGCCGGGGAACAAGTGGCACAATATGAACTGCTGACGATGGTCGCTTATGAACGCTCCTGAGAAAAGTGCCCGCTTCTTCTTGCCCGAACCATCCATCTGCCCACGCGTCCGCAGACAAAAGGTTCAGTTGCGCGCATAATGCGTGTAACAGGCCATTATGGACCCGCTTGATCCCGTCATAACGGCGCTGCATGCCGAATCCCGCCTGCGCGTCTGGTCGCTGGTGATCACCGTTTTCGGTGATTGCGTCCAGCATCGCGGCGGCGCGATCTCGACCGCGCGACTGGGGCGTCTTCTGGGCCGGATCGGGGTAGAGCCCGGCGCGCTGCGCACCGCGCTGTCACGTCTGGGTCGCGACGGCTGGGTCGACAGTGCGCGCAAAGGACGCCTGAGCCATTATCGCCTTAGCCCGCAAGGCGTGGCACGGTTTTCCGAAGCGACAAGCCGCATCTATGCCGCCCCGCGCAATCAACCCGTTTCCGGTTGGGTCTTGTCGACTGAAGGTACGCCTCAAACCGCAGTATCGCTGGGTGGCCTGTGGCTGGCCCCGTCGGATAATCCCGCCACTATGAAACCCGATTTCCGTATGGAAGGGCAGATCACCCATCTGTCGCCAGATCTGCGCGCCAGCCTGATCAGTCCCGATCACGCACTTGCCCTGCGCCGCCTGCATGCCGATCTGGACAGGCTTGCCCTGCCCGGTGCCAATCCGCTGACACATGCAGCCGCGCGTATCCTGCTGATCCACCGCTGGCGGCGGATCGTGCTGCGCTTTCCGGATCTGCCGCAAAACCTTCTGCCTGACGACCTGTCCAGTCAGGATCCACGGTCGCGCGTGGCATCCGCTTACCGTCTTCTGACCCCCGGTGCCGAGACATGGCTGGACAGCACGGATGGTGAGATAACGCCCATGCCTGTGCCCGATGACAGCTTCAGCCACCGCTTCGGGCTTCATCTGTCCGCATAGGGCTTGATTTCAGACCGCAACAGGGCAACTCTTGGCCATGTCCTCACCGCCACCCATTCTGCCGAATTTGACCGAAACGCCCGAACAGGTGGCGTTTGACCGCCTTGAACTGGGGCAAATCCTGACACTCTACGGTCGCATGGTGGCTTTGGGGGAATGGCGTGACTATGGCATTTCGCATCTGCGCGAGGTTGCGGTTTTCTCGATCTTCCGTCGCACGGCGGAAAATCCATTATACCGGATCGAAAAACGCCCCAAACTACGCAACAAACAAGGGCTCTATGCGGTGATCAGCATTGACGGGCAGGTCCTCAAACGTGGCCATGACTTGCGGAGCGTCTTGCGGGTGCTTGAGCGCAAATTGATCCGCACAGTGGATTGATCCGCCTGCATCGCGCTTCTTTTTGCCTTAAATATCCAGATCCAAGCGCCGATGTGCCGTGACAGGGCCGCCGCCCTGCGCAGCAATGCGGGCCACTGCCGCGACCAAACCTTCATAGGCCACGGCCATATGATGCGCATTGGCATGCAGGATCGTGTCAGGCCCCGACACCCAAGCCACATGTCCTTTCCAGAACAGCAGATCGCCCCGACGCGGCGGGCTGCCATCGGTGACAAGCTGGCCCAGCCCTGCCGCCTGCATATCGCTATCCCCCGGACAGGCGATGCCACAGACCATGCAAGCCGCCTGCACCAGACCGGAGCAATCGATTCCAAAGGCGCTGTTGCCGCCCCACAGGTAGGGCGTGCCCAGCAGCACCGTGGCGATGGTCACCGGATCATCCGCCACCACGTCCCGCGGTGCCAGATGGCTGCTCGGGATATAGCCGACGTCTGTTTGGGTAAACCGTCCCTCTTGCTGCAAAGCCTTGACGTAGCTGCCAAAGCTCAGGCTCAGGATCTCGGGTGACTTGATATCGGGCGCGCCATAGGCATGGGTTGCCCGCACACTGACACGGGTATCAGGGGCTAGTCCGGTATGGAGTGCATCAGTCGGGACATAGCCGACATAGCCATCTCGCGCTGCCTGCACAAAACACCACCCCGCGTGATCCTCGAAGACTGTCACCTCGTCGCCGATCAACAACTCACGCGCACGCGGCCCGTCGGGCTGTTCGCGCAGGGCAACCACAGGCAGCGCAACGCGGCGGGTCCAGCCTTCAACAAATGATGCCGCAGAGACTTGTCCCTTCAGGGACAAGGCCGCCACACGTCCATTTGCGGGGATCAGGCGGGGATCAGATGTCATAAGCCCAGCACATCGGGCAGGGCGTCCAACAGGGCACGCGCGCCCATCCCGACACCGCCCTTGGGCCGCGCGGGGGCAGCACTGGGTTGCCAGCCATAGATATCGAAATGGGTGTAACGCTGACCTTCGCCCGCAAAGCGGCGCAGGAACAGCGCGGCGGTGATCGCCCCAGCAAAGCCGGATTTAGGCGCATTGTCCAAATCGGCGATACCGGGCTCAATCTCGGCCTCGTAGGGTGTCCAGAACGGTAGGCGCCAGACCGGATCGGCCACGCGTTGTGCCGCCTCCTGCAAGGCATTGGCCACCCCGGTGTCATCTGTAAAATAGGGCGATATGTCTGGCCCGACGGCCACCCGCGCCGCGCCGGTCAGCGTCGCCATCGACACCATCAGATCGGGTGCCTCCTCAGCCCCCAACGCCAGCGCATCGGCCAGCACAAGCCGGCCTTCCGCGTCTGTATTGTTGATCTCGACGGTCAACCCCTTGCGCGACGTCAGAATATCACCGGGACGCATGGCAGAGGCGCTGACTGCATTTTCCACAGCCGGGATCAGAACGCGTAGCCGTAGTTTCAGCCCCAGTGCCATGATCATTTGTGCAAGGCCAAGCACAGTCGCAGCACCGCCCATGTCCTTTTTCATCAGACCCATGCTGGACCCGGGCTTAAGGTTCAGCCCACCCGTATCAAAGCATACTCCCTTGCCCACCAGTGTCAGTCGCGGGCCGCTATCACCCCAGCGTATATCGATCAGGCGTGGTTCCTGAGATGCTGCACGCCCGACCGCGTGGATCATGGGGAAATTCTGCTCCAGCAGCGCCTGCCCTTTGATCACCTGTGTCGTGGCCCCGTGGCGATCTGCCAGTTCCAGACAGACCGCCTCCAACGCATCTGGTCCCATGTCATTGGCAGGCGTGTTGATCAAATCGCGTGTCAGCGCCTCGCCTTTGGCAATAACTTCGATCCTTGTGGCATCGACGCCTTCAGGGGCTATCAGTCGCGCGATGGTGCGGGACTGGTTGCGATAGCGTTCAAAGGCATAGCCTGCCAGCAGCCAGCCCAGCGCCTCTTCCGTCACCCGATCCGCAGGCAAACCGGATGCTATATGATAGCTGCCTTCCGGCAGGGCCGCAGCCACAGTCGCCAGATGGAAGCGGCCGCGCGCGCGCTGTGCGGCGCCGCCATATCCGGCAAGCACCATGACAGCCAGACCATCATCGCCCGGAACCAGCAGATGCTTTCCCACACTGCCGGTAAATCCAGACGCCTTCACCCAGTTCGCCACACTGTCCGGTTGATCCGCCAGAAAACTGTCCAGCGTGCTGGTCTCAATCACGTGCACAGGGATTGATGTGGTGCCTGAAAGGGCAAATGTCAGTGTCATGAACGGGCCTTTTCGTCGCTGTTATCACAGAGGCGCCAGATCGACGCGCTGCCGCTTTTGCGGTTAGCCTAGCCATCCTTTCTGCCGCTGCAAGGGCCACCTGACTACCCTTCACAATCACACTGACATGTCCCTGATATTCCAGACGGCTGTCAGGGAACGCTCGCCGATTCGCAGCAACCGGGCCAATGTGGCCGCCAGCCCGTTCCCATCTATCCCGTCGATACAGATTGAGACATCGCGCGCCACACGGGCCAGCATCTCCATCCCGATCTGGTCGGCAATCGCAGCAACAGAGCGGGCAACCCTGTGCAGTTCATCACACTGGCCCTGTAGATACAGCCGCTCGCAGCAAGTCAGCCGGACAGCCAGTTCTTCCATGGCACGGCAAAGGACATCTTGCGCCCCGGCTTCGCCCAGTTGCGCGTAAAGTGCGTCCAGACGCTCCGGGTCCAACCGTACGGTTTCATTCTGCACTACAATTGATACCTGTTCCACAACTCTACCCCGATCACCATGCCCCCACGGCAGCAAGGAAAATGCCTGTGCAAAGGTTCTCAAAAGGTTGCTGTGGAGCGTCATTTTCCCTCGAGTTCTAGAAGAATACGGACTAATACAACGAGCCGGCGGGGTTAACCCGCACCAGACCCAAAGTAGAAGCCAGAGATCACATCATGGACCACGCCAAAGCCTTGCCCAGCTATCTGCTGCAGCGCTATCAGGGTTGGAAGGCAACTTCCTATGCCGAAAACCAGAGCTGGTATCGCCGCCTTGCCGAGATGGGTCAGCACCCGCGCGCGATGGTGATTTCGTGCTGTGACAGTCGCGTGCATGTCACCTCGATCTTCGGCGCAGATCAGGGCGAGTTTTTCATCCACCGCAACATTGCCAATCTGGTACCCACATATGAACCCGATGGCGCACAACACGGCACCTCGGCGGCTGTTGAATATGCGGTCACCGTACTGAAAGTGGCCCATGTGATCGTGCTGGGGCATTCGTCCTGTGGTGGCGTTCAGGGATGTCTGGATATGTGCACCGGAAAAGCGCCGCAACTGGAAGAGAAAAGCAGCTTTGTCGGCCGCTGGATGGATATCCTTCGACCTGGATACGAGCGGATCAAGGGCATTGCAGACCCCGCCGACCAACAGCGTGCACTGGAAAAGGAATCCGTTCTGGTCTCGCTGAACAATCTGATGACCTTTCCCTTTGTTGCCGATGAGGTGAAGGGCGGGCGCATGTCGCTGCACGGTCTGTGGACCGATATCGGCGAGGGGTCCTTGGAATATTATGATCCGGCCAAACGTGGTTTTTTCGTTGTGTGACAGCCCGGACGGGTTGAAGTAACGCAGCGCCTTCCCACCTAACCATTCAAACCAGCGATCCGGACCAACCGGACCGCATAAAAAAGCGCGGGGAACAGAATGGACGGCATTCTTGCTTTGGCGGGTGAAAACCTGATCTCGCCGATTGTTCTTAGTTTTGCTCTGGGGCTTTTCGCGGCACTAGCCCGGTCCGACCTGTCTGTACCCGAAGCCGTTGCCAAGGGCATGTCGATCTATCTGCTCTTTGCGATCGGCTTCAAGGGCGGCGTTGCTGTCGCCTCGCACGGAATTGATCTTACGCTGGGACTGTCCCTGCTGGCGGGTGTCATCCTGTCAGCAGCGCTGCCCTTGATCGCCTTTGCGATGCTTCTCGCGATCTCGAATCTGTCCCGCACCGATGCAGCAGCTGTTGCGGCGCATTACGGTTCGATCTCGATTGTGACCTTCGTTGCAGCCTCTTCGGTGCTGGAGGGACGCGGCATCGCCTATGAGGGGTATATGGTCGCCGTTGCCGCCGCAATGGAGGCGCCCGCGATCCTGTCCGCGCTATGGCTTGTGGCGCGCGGGTCGGGTGGAAAGAAAATGGATGCAGGGCTTTGGCATGAGATCCTGCTGAACGGGTCCATCGTGCTGCTTCTGGGATCTTTCCTAATCGGCTGGATCACTGGACCTGCCGGATTGGCGCAGATCGACAGCTTCATCGTGGCCCCGTTCAAGGGTGTGTTGTGCCTGTTCCTGCTGGATATGGGGCTGGTCGCGGGGCGTGGCTTGCGTGGCGGGCGACATGTGTTGGGCGCGGGAGCGCTGGCCTTTGGCGTGATCATGCCGGTTGTCGGCGCAGGCATCGGCCTTGCCGTCGGGCTGGCGCTGGGCCTGTCCACTGGCGGCGTGACGTTGATGGCGGTTCTGTGCGCGTCTGCCAGCTATATCGCAGTCCCTGCGGCGATGCGGGTGGCCCTGCCCGAAGCGAACCCGTCGATCTATCTGACGCTGTCACTGGGCGTGACCTTTCCTTTCAATCTGACCCTCGGCATTCCGCTATACATGGCGGCGGCCCAGGCCCTGACCGGAGGCTGAGACATGAACACCCACAAGGCAAAGCGTGTGGAAATTACAATTGAAGCCGTGATGCAGAACCGTCTGACCGAAGCGCTGCAAGGTGCCGGTGTCACCGGATACACAATCCTGCCGGTTCTGGGGGGGTCGGGACGATCCGGTGACTGGACGCGCGAAGGACAAGTTGGCCGCGCTGGTATGGTGCAAGTCGTCTGCATCATCCGGCCAGAGCGGCTGGATGACTTGCTCGAGGCGTCTTTCGCGGTCGTCGAACGCCATATCGGTGTTGTCTGTGTGACCGATTGCGATGTGTTGCGGGCGGACCGATTTTAACTGATCGGTAAGCTTGATGTGACAGTGTATCGGAATGGACATGCACCCTGTCACATTCGGGTTGCCCGACCCGCTGTTGTGCGCAGCAGAGCAATTGGCTAAGGCGTGCGGTACCAGTCTGGGCGCAGTGATCCGCGCGGCCCTCAGCGCAGAAATCAGGCGTGCAAACCTACCTGCGAAGACGCCCAACCGCGCGGAAGAGCGGCTCGTCGATCCCTTGTGGGCTCTTCTTACTGTCGATTTCGGGCAGGCGCGCGGCTGGAAAGGTCTTCAATCACGGCTTGCCGCCAAAGGATTCACCCTATGCGAGGCTGGAGGCGGGCTGGCTTTGCACGCCATTTCAGGCGGCAAACGGCTTTGCAAGGCGTCCGAACTCGGCCATGCCTATGCCAACCTGATGCGCCGTTTCGGAAAACCCTTTCCGGGGTGGAATCATGGTCGTCCGGACCACGGTATCCCACATGAAAAAGCCCCCATACCGCATAACCGGCAAAGGGGCCATTCCATGTCACATGACTGATCCGCCTTGGATCAGCCCTTCTTGAGGCACTTCGATCCGAGTATTTCCGCAATCTGTACCGCGTTCAGCGCAGCACCCTTGCGCAGATTGTCAGACACGCACCACAGGTTGATGCCATTGTCGATCGTGCTGTCCTGACGGATCCGGCTGATAAAGGTTGCGTAGTCACCTACGCATTCGACCGGCGTGACGTAGCCACCATCCTCGCGCTTGTCGATTACCATGATCCCCGGCGATTCCCGCAGGATGTCGCGGGCCTCGGCCTCGTCCAGATGATCCTCGAACTCGATGTTGATCGATTCGGAATGACCCACGAACACCGGCACGCGTACGCATGTGGCGGTCACCTTGATCTTGGGATCAAGAATCTTCTTGGTTTCTGCGACCATCTTCCATTCTTCCTTGGTCGTGCCATCCTCGAGGAAGACATCGATATGCGGAATCACGTTGAAGGCGATCTGCTTGGTGAACTTGCGCGGCGGCTTGTTATCGGTGGGATTGAAGATGCTTTTGGTCTGGTCCCACAGCTCGTCGATGCCGTCTTTGCCCGCGCCCGATACGGATTGGTATGTGCTGACGACCACCCGCTTGATCCGCGCACGGTCATGCAGGGGCTTCAACGCCACGACCATCTGCGCAGTCGAGCAGTTCGGGTTCGCGATGATGTTTTTCTTGGTATAGCCGAAAATCGCATCGGCATTCACCTCTGGCACGATCAGCGGCACATCGGGATCATAGCGATAAAGCGACGAGTTATCGATGACCACGCATCCCGCAGCGGCTGCCTTGGGCGCATAGATCTTGGTCGCCTCTGACCCGACAGCAAACAGCGCGATGTCCCAGCCGGTGAAATCGAAGGTGTCCAGATCCTTGGTTTTGAGGGTCTTGTCGCCAAAGCTGATCTCGGTTCCAAGGGATTTGCGACTGGCCAGAGCCACGATCTCATCCACTGGAAACTGGCGCTCGTCCAGTATGTTCAGCATTTCACGGCCCACGTTTCCCGTGGCACCAACGACGGCAACCTTATAGCCCATCAGGGACAACTCCTTTATTCAGAACGACGCGCTCATATCGCAGCTTGGCCTTGAATTAAAGCGAATTCGCGGTTGATGCCTGCTCAGTCCAGCCGGTCGCGGGAAAAGACATAGACAACCAGTCCGATCAGCAGCAGTAAAGCGAAGAAGCCGAACAGCACAGCATAAGGCTGCGCCGCCGGCACATCAGGACCGGCAACCGAGCGGTACAATGGTCCGGTCGCCACCTGCATCACTCCCACCCCGCCGATACTGACAAGGTTCATGAAAGTGATCCCCCGCCCCGCCAGATGCGGCGGCACGAAGCTGCGCCCATGCGCCATGATCAGCGGATAAGACATGCCGAAAAATCCGATCACTGCGAACAGAAGAACGGCTGCCACAAGACCGGGCTGCGGCCATAGCGCCATCCCCGCCAGCGCCAGCCCACAGACTGCGTTGCCGCCAAATATGACCCATTTGCGCGTTCCAAGGATACGGTCCAGCGGTCCATAGGCGAAAGCCCCCAGTACCATCGCCAGCCCCATGACCAGCGTTGCTGTGCCGATCAGCGCCTCCGTCGCGCCATGCACATCGGCCAGATAGGGGCCGACCCACAGCCCGCGCAATCCGGCGGCGGGGGCATAGTTCACCATCAGAAGCGGAAAAATCAGCCAAAGCGCAGGCATTTTCAACAGGTCCAGAAGCGATCCCTTCTGTTTTCCTTCTATCCGGGGCGGGTCTTGGACCGTCAGCCAGATACCGAAGGACAGAACCACCGCCAACATCGCAAGGCCGCCTATCGTCTCGCGCCAGCCCAGCGCCACGACAGCCCACGCCAGCGGTGCGGTTCCGGCCAAATTACCCAGTGATCCGACACCGATCATCATAGCGCCAAGCGTGGCGAACATCGCAGGGGGATACATGCGCGCGAAGATGAAATAAGACGCCATCAAAACGGGCGAGCAACCAATCCCAAGCAGTGCCATCGCCAAAGAAATATGCGTTGGTGTCGTCGCCATCGCGAAAAGAGCGGCCCCTCCGCCACCGCAAACAGCCAGCAGAACAGCCGCTGTGCGGCGTGGACCGATCCGGTCCAGCGCGATCCCTACCGGAATTTGCGCAACTGCAAAGGTCAGAAACCACAGACCTGATGCAAAGGCCAGATCTTCGGGGCCCGCTCCGATGTCACGTTCCAGCACGCGCGTCAGAACCGCCAGAAACGCCCTGAAAAACTGACTGAGAATATAGCCCGCGCATAGCAGGATCAGCCCAAGGCGCATGTGATTTCCTCTCGCGGACGCCCGCCTTGCGTGCCATGTGCCTAAGAATTGTGCAAGGTGCGGAAAGCTGTTTTCTCTCTGCACCTTCTGACGGCATGATCGGTTGCGGTTGCTATGATTGCCGTCCGGCGCATAGCCGTCCGACAACACCCTAGGGAAAGAAATAGATGCTGGGTACGGATCACGCGCCAAGCCAGAGCAACCAGCGGCCCGGATTGAGCTGATATTGAGCTGATCCGGCAAGAGCGTCAGCCCCTTTGATCGCCTCTGGCCTGTTTAGGTAAATCTCCTCTGGCCCCCACAGCACGATGATCAACGGCTCGACCACGGTCAGGCAAGCTATCGTAACCAGAATCTGTTTCAGATGCGCGCCGCAGACCGGTTTGAAAATCATCCGCTCGAAGGCCCAGCCCAACGCGCCAGTGCCAGCCTCGCGGTCAGGTTCAGCAGCAGTGACGTCGCCTGCGTCATATGCCCCAGCATCAAAAGCACGCTAATCCCGACGAACACCCCGACCGAGATGAACACCCCATGCCCGACATTGATCACATCCATCAATCCGAACACCAGCGTCATGCCCGACGCCATGATAAAGATCTCATACTCGTCGCCAGCCTGCTGACAGTCAGGGTCAGCCAGCTTGAGGTGGAGGGAATAGCGATCAGCCCCAGCAGCACCGGAGTCTAAGGGATCAACGGGGCCAGCCTTTCGCGCAGCGCCGCCTGCGTCATGCGCGGCGCGTGTTGGGGGGTATGGGCCGAAAATACCGCAAGGATGTTGCCGCACGTCGCCATCTGAATATCAATGCCCGAAGGGTTCATCGCCTGGTTCTTGCTCATTGTATACCGCATCCTAAGATGCTGCTGCGCCCGGTGCGGAAAATATAGCGTTCATAGTTCTCGCCAGTGATGCGGTCGGCAACTGCAGGCTCGACGGTCAGGGTTTTTCCTCTTCCTCTGCGACAGACAGCATCGCCGGCGCGACACCGGAGCTCACAGGCCCCACCGCGATATCGACCTTGTCGTCGCCATAACCCTTCTCCAGTAGCGCCTTGCCGACCTCGGGCGTTGATTTGCGCGTCTTTCTCGATCACTACAATCTATTCGCCGTCAGTCTCCATCGTGCCGTCGAATACATATTCCAGCCCTAGCAACAGCCCATCATGGGACTGCATGGCATAAGCCTCAAGCGCGCCGGTTTTTCCATAAATATGGGCGATACGGATCTCTGCGGTAGCCGCACTGGTCAGCACAAGGCTGGATACCACACCAAGAATGAACGTGCGTCTCACAGGCAATTCCTCCTCTTGCCAGGGCTGGATATATTTCCTCGGCGCGTGGTCGCATCTTGGGCAGGCCGTGAAATACCGACCAATGTCATAGAACTGTGAGAGTCCACTTGACGGCACCACAGGTCAGGATCATCACTCGCATCGTTGTTTGTCACCGGCAGGATCACCCTGCCGGATCAAGTGAGTCCGGTCAGTATTGCAACCCAATGACATTTCAAGCTTTTTCATCCGGCGACCTGCTCGCCGACCGTCGTGCAGATTATGCGACCGCATTGGCAGATGAGCGCCAGTTAGAGGCCGCAATCGACCTGATGGGTCAGGCACTGGCGCTGGCGCCCCATTGGGCCGCAGGCTGGTTCCGAATGGCCGAGTGGCAGGAAGCAACGGGTGATTGCACCGCAGCAAGCACAAGCTGGCAAAGGGTACTGGAGCTTGATCCCGTAGACCACCTTGGTGCGAGCCTCAGACTTGATCTGGCACGTCGCGTGCCGGTGAGCGAATCTATGCCCGCCGCTTTTGTCGAGACATTGTTCGATCAATATGCAGCACGGTTCGACGCTGCGTTGACGGGCCATCTGGATTATCGTGGCCCGGACCAGATTTTGCAGGCGCTGTTTGCGGCCGGACGTACCCGCTTCGAAAGGGTCATGGACCTTGGCTGCGGCACTGGTCTGATGGGTCAGGCGATCCGCCCCCACGCAGGCTGGCTGGGTGGCTATGACATCTCGGCGCAGATGCTGGCGCAGGCGCAGGCCAAGGGACTTTATGACGCGCTGTCAAAGTGCGATCTGTCACGGCTGGAACTTGATCCCCAGCGTTATGATCTGGTCCTTGCCGCCGATGTGTTCATCTATATCGGTGCATTGGAACAGATCGTCGCTTGGGCAGCGGCCAGCCTGACACCGGGTGGTGTGCTGGCCTTCACTCTCGAGGAGTTGCACACAGGCACAGCTGAGTTGCGCCTTATGCCTTCACGCCGATACGCGCATCGCGAGAGCTATTTCACCCGATTGCTGGCGCAGGCAGGCTTTGGCACGGTACAGATACACCGCGCGGTTTTGCGGCTGGATGCAGGTCAGCCCGTACACGGACTGACCGCTTTTGCCGTGCTTGTCCCGCAACCGTTCCGGCGCGAGACAGATGGCGAGGAAATGGCCAGCGCCTGAGTACGGTCAGATGCAGCGCCCGCCATCGACTTCCATCGCAACGCCGGTGATCATGCTTGCTTCGTCCGAGCACAGAAAGCACGCGGCATTGCCCATATCTTCGGGCGTCGAGAAGCGGCCCAGCGGGATCGTGGACAGAAATTTCGTCCGCATCTCGGGGGTATCCTCACCCATGAAACTGGCCAGAAGCGGCGTTTCGCCCGCCACTGGACAAATCGCGTTGACGCGCAGTTTGGACGGGGCCAGTTCCACAGCCATGGTCTTGGTCGCGGTAATCATCCAGCCCTTGGAGGCATTGTACCAGTTCAGCTTGGGACGCGGGCTGAGGCCAGCCGTCGATGCGACATTCAGGATCGCCCCGCCATTGGCCTTCATATGCGGGACCAGTTCACGCGCTGTCAGATATACGGATTTGCAATTGACGGCGAAGACGCGGTCGAACTCATCCTCGGTGACCTCCTCCATCGGCTTGGGCAGATGGGTGATGCCTGCATTGTTGACCAGAATATCGACCTGACCAAAGGACTTGATGGCAAAAGCAACCATTTCGGCCACACTTGCCCCGTCCGCGACATTGCAACCAAAAGAACCAGCGCCATTGCCCACTTCTTCAGCCATCGACGCTGCACCGTCCGCGTTGATATCCACGACCAGCACACGCGCGCCCTCGGCCGCAAACTTGCGCACGATGCCCGCACCAAAGCCGCTGGCACCGCCGGTTACAATCGCAGTCTTTCCTGAAAGTCTCATAGTCATGTCCTTTATGTCAGTCTGTTGCAGGTTCAGCCGTGAAAGGCCGCGACGGTTTTCAGCACGGTAAAGCCATACATCGCCTCGAACCCCTTTTCGCGGCCATGGCCGGATTTGCCCATGCCGCCAAAGGGCAACTCCACCCCGCCGCCTGCGCCGTAATTGTTGATGAAAATCTGCCCTGCGCGGATGCGCTTGGCCATCCGCATCTGACGGGCTCCGTTCTGGCTCCATACACTGGCGACAAGGCCATAGTCGGTGCCATTGGCGATTGATACGGCGTCCTCCTCGTCGTCGAAGGGGATGACCACTTGTACGGGGCCGAAAATCTCGTCCCGCGCAAGGCAATGGTCAGGGCTGACATTGGCAAACAGCGTCGGGCGCACATAGTTGCCGCCATTGGGCGCGTTGACCAACTGCCCCTGTCCCGCAATCTGCAGATCAGCACCTTTCTCGATAAATCCGTTGACGATGCTTTTCTGCTTGGCCGAGATCAGTGGTCCCACATCCAGATCGTCCATCGCGCGGCCCACTTTCAGCGCGTCGTAGCGCAGGCTCATCCGTTCCACGACCTGATCGTAAACGTTGCGCTGCACCAAAATGCGGGACGAAGCCGAACAAGTCTGGCCTGCGTTCTGAATCCCCGCATTGACCAGAAAAGGTAGCGCCGCTGGAATATCGGCATCCTCAAACACAACCTGCGGGGATTTCCCGCCCAGTTCCAGCGTCACGGGGATCACGTTGCGCGCGGCTGCTTCCTGCACCATCACGCCCGTGCCGACCGATCCGGTGAAGCTGATATGATGTACACCGGGATGCGCTGTCAGCGCGGCACCCGCCTCGGCCCCCAAACCGGGGACGACGTTCAGCACGCCATCAGGCAAGCCAGCCGCCTTTGCCATCTGCGCGAATGCCAATGCTGTCAGACAGGCATCCTCGGCAGGTTTCAGCACGCAGGCATTGCCGGTCGCCAAAGCAGCACCAACAGACCGCCCGATGATCTGCATCGGATAGTTCCACGGCACGATATGGCCGGTCACGCCATGCGGCTCGCGCAGGGTGTAGACGGTGTAACCGTCCAGATAGGGGATCGTCTCGCCATGCAGCTTGTCGGCCGCCCCTCCGTAAAACTCCATATAGCGCGCCAGCGCCACCGCATCGGCGCGCGCCTGTTTCAAGGGTTTGCCGACATCCAGCGCCTCGATCCGCGCCAGATCGTCGACCCGCTCCAGCACCATGCGGCCCAGTGTCATCAGGATACGGCCCCGCTCGGCGGCGCTCATCCGACCCCAGGGACCATGACGCGCGGTTTCAGCGGCGGCGACTGCCGCGTCGATGTCTGCCGCAGAGCCGCGGGCGATCTGGCCAATCACCTCGCCGGTCGAGGGGTCTTGCAACGGCAGATACTGCCCGCCAGCGGGATCAACCCATTCTCCCCCGATCAGGCATTTGGACGGGTCGAACCACAGTCCCAGATCATCGCTCATCTCGTTACCTCCTCAGGCGGCAGTCATGTCAGGCAGACGTGGCGTCGCCGACAACAGTTGTTTTGTATAGGGGTGGGCGGGCGCGTCAAAGATCGCCACTGTCTCGCCCTGTTCCACGATCTTGCCCGCCTGCATCACCAGCACACGGTCCGTCACTTGCCGGACGACCGACAAGTCATGGCTGATGAACAGATAGGTCAGACCCAGACGGTCCCCCAGATCGGCCAAAAGATCCAGAATCTGCGCGCGGATCGATACGTCCAACGCCGAGACCGCCTCGTCCAGAATGATCAGATCGGGCTTGATGATCAGCGCCCGCGCAATGGCGATGCGCTGGCGCTGGCCACCGGAAAACTCGTGGATATATTTGTGCCGGTCGTCGGCTGTCAAACCAACACTTTCCAGCGCCTCAGCAATCGCGGTGTCCCGCGCAGCACCTTGGGGCTGCGCATCCAGCAAGTGGAAGGGTTCCGTCACCAGACGGTCCACCCTATGGCGCGGGTTGAAGCTGCCGTATGGGTCCTGAAATACCACCTGCATTCTTCGTCGTACCGCACGGTTGGGTTTGTGTCCGGTAAAGACAGGTTGCCCGTCCAGCATGATCTGGCCGCCCTGAACCTCTTCCAGCCCCAGTATGGCACGGGTCAGGGTGGATTTACCGCAACCGGATTCGCCGACAAGCCCCAATGATTCCCCGCGTCTGATCTGAAAACTTACATCATCCACAGCGCGGAAAGTGCCCGGCTTGCCCCAGATCCCTTTTCGCGCGGTGGCATAGTCGCGCACCACACCGCGCACCTCCAGCAGTGGGACCTCTTGCGGCTGCGCAGCACGGTCGGGTTGATGGGTCGAGGCAGCCAGTAATGCCTTTGAATAGGGATGCTGCATCCGGTGGAACAACGCAGGCGAGGGGCCTTCTTCCACCACACGGCCATGGCGCATGATCACCAAATGATCGGCCATATCAGCGACGACCGCCAGATCATGGGTGATCATCAGCAAGCCCATCCCGTCTTCCTGCACCAACCTCTTGAGCAGCTTGAGAATCTGCGCCTGTGTGGTCACATCCAGCGCAGTCGTGGGTTCATCCGCAATCAGCAGCTTGGGCCGTAGCGCGATGGCCATGGCGATCACCACCCGCTGGCGCTGTCCGCCGGACAACTCGTGCGGATAGCGCGACAGCGGAAAGCGGTCCTCGGGTAGTTCGACCCGTGCCAAAGCCTCTCGCGCCCGCGCGCGCGCCTCGGACTTCGACACGCGTTCATGTATCAGGATCGTTTCGGCCACCTGATCGCCAATCGTCTGGATCGGGTTCAGAGCGGTCATTGGTTCCTGAAAAACCATACCTACGGCATTGCCGCGCACGCGGCACAACTCCGCCTCGGACAGACGCAGCATATCCTGCCCGTCCAACATAATGCCCCCTGTGCAACTTGCGCCTTCCGGCAACAGTTGCATCACGGCAAAGGCTGTCATGGATTTACCCGATCCGCTTTCGCCGATCACACCTACGATCTGACCCGCTGCGACGGTCAGGGATACATCATGCAGAATTTCGAAATCATGAATGGCCACAGAAAGCCCCTCGATCCGCAAAAGGCTCATCTGCGGTCCCTCCTGATGCGGGGATCGAACAGGTCGCGCAACCCGTCACCCATCAGGTTCAGCCCCAGCACCGTCAGCAAGATCGCCATGCCCGGAAAGATCGCCATATGCGGCGCGATCGAGATCATCGTCTGGCTGTCCGCCAGCATTCTGCCCCAACTCGGGATCGGCGGCTGCGCGCCAAGGCCAACGTAGGACAGCGCTGCCTCGGCAAGTATCCCGAGGCTGAACTGGATGGTGCCCTGCACGATCAAAAGGTTGGTGACATTGGGCAGGATATGCTCGGCACTGATGCGGACAGCACCCTTGCCTGCCACCCTTGCTGCCAGCACATAATCGCGGGTCCAAAGGCTCAGGGCAGCGCCACGTGTCAGACGCGCAAATACAGGAATGTTGAAAATGCCGATGGCAATGATCGCATTCAACGCGGACGGACCGAATACGGCAGTGATCATGATGGCGATCAGAAGCGAGGGAAAGGCAAAGATCAGATCATTGCCGCGCATGATCACCTCGTCCAGCAGACTGCCCCGCCGCGCCGCCGCCGCAAGGCCCAAGGGCACACCCAGACCCATGCCGATCACCACAGCCACCACCGCCACCGCAATCGAAGTGCGCGCACCCACCATGATCATCGACAGAATATCGCGCCCGAAATGATCGGTGCCCAGCGGATGCACACCGGATGGCGGCTTCATCCGGTTGGGAATATTCATCAGGCCCACATCCTGCGGCACCCAGACGTAACTGATCAGCGCCGCACCAACAAAGACCAGCGACAGCAACAGCCCGACAACTAGCGTCCGGTTGCCCAACGCCAGACGCATCACACCCGCGCTCATCGCCGACCCCGCAAACGCGGATCAACCGCCGCATAGGCCAGATCAACCGCGAAATTCACCATGATCACAGCAAAGACCAGCAACATCACCACGGATTCCACCACGATCAGATCGCGGGCCGAGATCGCCTGAAACACTAGTCGCCCCAGCCCTGGCAGGAAAAAGACGTTCTCGATGATGATCGCACCGGCCAGCAGAAAGGAAAACTGCATCCCGATGATTGTCAGCACGGGGATCATGGCGTTACGCAACGCGTGCCGCCACAAAACCTGACGGCGCGTCAGCCCCTTGGCACGTGCGGTGCGGATAAAATCCTCGGACAACGTGTCCAGCAGGCTGGAGCGCATCACACGGGTCAGGATGCTCGCCTGCGGCAAAGCCAGCGCGATGGCAGGCAGGGTCAGGCTTTTCATACCTGCCAGAACCCCTTGATCCCATCCGGCGAATCCGCCTGCGGAAAACCAGCGAAGGTTGATGGCGAAGACAAGGACCATCAGCATGGCAAACCAGAAATTGGGGATCGCCACGCCCAGCTGCGTGATCCCCATGACCCCCATATCCGCGACAGAACCGCGACGCGACGCGGCCCAAATGCCCGCTGGAAAGGCGATCAGCGTACTCAGTGTCAGCGCATAGGCCGCGAGCGGCAGACTGATCCACATACGGTCGCCGATCATGTCCGCCACCGGCGTGCGGTAGGTATAGGATGTGCCGAAATCGCCAACCAGCATGCCCGACACCCATGACGTGTAGCGCTCGAATACCGTCCCGTTCAGCCCCAACTGGTCGCGCAGGGCAGCCAGTGTATCGGCTTGGGCATTCATCCCCAGCATATAGGCGGCGGGATCGCCGGGGACGACCTCGATTGCCAGAAAGATTACAAGACTTGCCACGGCCAGCGAGATCACCAGCGAGACCAGCCGTTTCAGCATATAGCGCAGCATTCGCCCCGTATCCCGCCCAGACCCGGCTGATCCGCCTGTCGCCCACGCGCCCTGTGCTTCTTTTTGCTCAAAATATCCCCGCCGGAGGCTCCCCCGCACGCAACACGCGCGAGGGGCTTTTGGCGGTCAGTGACCGGTCAGTCCTGCCAATATACGCTGGTCAGATCGTTTGCCTGCGTAGGCATGTTTTCCCACAGGCCGACAACCTTGGCATTGGCCACTCTTATAGCGGCCAATTGGAACAGGTAGCCGTTGACATAATCGGCCGAGAGTTTTTCCTGTGCTTGCTTCATCAACGCACTGCGGGCTTCGGGATCGGATTCTGCGGTCAGATCCTCCATGATCTTTTGGAAATCCGCATTGTCATACTGGAAGTAGTAATCGGGATTGCCGTAGATGCCGATATCCATCGGTTCGGTATGGCTGACGATGGTCAGGCCGAAATCCTTGCCGGTAAAGACCTGCTCCAGCCATTGCGCCCATTCCAGATTGCTGATCTCGGTCTCGATCCCTACGGCGCGCAACTGCGCCGCGATGATCTCGCCGCCGCGCCGCGCATAGGCCGGGGGTGGCAGCTTCAGCGTGGTCGTAAAGCCATCCGCGAAACCTGCCTCGGCCAGCAGCGACTTGGCAAGCTCCGGATCATAGGCAGAGTTGCCGGTCAGATCGACATAGTCAGGATGATGCGGGGCGAAATGTGCGCCGATCGGCGTGCCATAGCCGAACATCGCCCCATCAATGATGGCCTGACGGTCGATTGCATGGGCCAGCGCCTTGCGGACGCGCACATCGTCAAAAGGCGCCTGCTTGTTGTTGGTGGACAGGATCGTCTCGCCCTCGGTCGAGCCGACCAATACCTGAAAGCGCGGATCAGCCTCGAATTGCGGCAGGTTCTCGGGGGCGGGGAAGCCCACGAAAGCATGCACATCCTCGGCCATCACGGCCGCGAATGCGGCTGTTGGATCGCTGATGAACTTGAAGGTGGCGCGGTCCAGCTTGGCAGGCTCGCCCCAATAGTCGGGGTTTTTCACGATATCGATACGGTCGCCCTGCACCCAGTTGTCGAACTTGAACGCGCCGGTGCCCACCGGATTGGTCTTGATATCCTCGATGCTTTCGGGCGCCACGATCACCGCATCACCCCAAGCCAGATTGAACAGGAACGACCCGTTTGCTGCTTGCAGCGTGACCTTGACGGTCAGCGGGTCAACAACTTCGATATCCGTTATTCCGGCAAACAACGCCTTTTGCGCATTCACTGAATCCTCGGCGCGGGCGCGGTCGAGGCTGAATTTCACATCCTCGGCGTCCATCGTGGTGCCGTCATGGAAGGTCACACCCTCATGCAGCTTGAAGGTATAGACGGTGCCATCCTCGGAGATTTCCCAGCTTTCAGCCAAACCGGCATTGACCGATCCATCCGGACCGAAACGGGTCAGGCCCTCGAACACATTGGCATAAAGCACCTCGTCAATGGCGCCTGCCGCAGCACTTGTCGGGTCCAGATGTGGAGGCTCTAACTGCATACCGACAACAATGTCCGTCTTGGCATGCGCCATACCTACTCCGGCCACAAGAGCCAGCACACTCACCATACCGCGCGTCGTGTTCATATGTTTCATTCCGAAATCTCCCTGTTTTGAAGCGCGTTCATCCGCGCGCCAGAAGTGCGATCAGCGACCGCCCCATCACCTTCGCAGAATCCAGCATATCATCCACGCCGACATATTCATCCGGTTTATGCGCAAGGTCCAGAATACCGGGGCCGTACGCAATGCAATTCTTCAGTTTGCCGATCCGGTCAATGTGTTTCTGATCGTAAGTACCGGGAGACACGACATATTCTGCCTCACGCCCCATCGTATCGGCGATGGCTTTGGCCACCACCTGCACCACGGGCGCCGATTTTTCGGTCATTGTCGGCAACACGGTGTGCAATTCGGTGACGTCATAGCGGAATGTCGCGCGCCGCTCGGCCACGGTGCGCAGGATCTGCATCACCTCTTCGCGGACCTCGTTGATATCTTCCTCGATCAGGAAACGCCGGTCGATCACCATGCGGCAACTATCGGGCACACAAGGTGCCGGCAGGCCGGTATAGTCGTCCTCCTGCTCCTTCTCGCCACCATGAACCGAGTTGATGTTGAGCGTCGATTGTTTGGCCCCGTCCGGCACCACCGGCATATCGGTACGCTTGAGCGCAAGTGCCGGAAACAGCGTGTCTTCCATCTCGGTCATGACCGCACCCATATGGCGGACCGCGCAATCCCCAAGAAACGGCATGGAGCCATGGGCAATCTCGCCATGCGTCTCGATCTCGGCCCACCAGACACCGCGATGCCCCAGACAGATGCGGTCCTTGTTCAGCGGTTCGGGGATGATGACATGCTGCACCCGTTCGGGGCTGAAGAACCCTTTTTCAGCCAGATAGGCCACACCGCCAAAACCGCCGGATTCCTCGTCCGCTGTGCCGCTGATCTCGATGGCACCCGCAAAATCGGGGCATACCGCCAGAAATGCCTCGGCAGCGATGATGCTACAGGCCAGCCCGCCTTTCATGTCGCAGGCGCCGCGTCCGTAGATTTTGCCATCTTTCAATTCGCCCCCGAACGGATCGGTCGTCCAGCCACGCCCGACCTCGACCACGTCGATATGGCTGTTGAAATGCACGCACTCGCCTTTATGGGCGCCTTCGCGCCGCGCCACGATATTCCAGCGCGGATATTTGTCGCTGTCCCCAGGCGCGCCGTATGCCCGCACCAGTTCGGTCTGAAAGCCCGAGGATGACAGTCGGCGATCCAGATATTCGCATATCTCCAGATAATTGTTGCCCGGAGGGTTCAGCGTGGGGATGCGGATCAGGTCTTGCGTCAACGCGATCAAATCCTCGCGCCGCGCCATCACGGCCTCGTCCAGCCTGTCTGACAGGGACATCGGGTGCATCCTTTTCTCTTGCCTCGAAGGACCCAGCATGCTTTGCCGCCACTACGGTATCAATACCGTATAACCACGGTGCTGCCTTGGATACACTGGACGACATCACCCGCCTCGCCTTTGACCACGCGCCCGTTGGCATTGTGATGACGCGCTACCGCATGATCGAACGTTGCAACGCGACCTTTTGCGATCTTTCAGGCTATCCCTCTGGAGCGCTGCTGGGCCAAAGTTTCCGCATGCTTTACGGCTCGGAGGCAGAGTTCATCCAGATCCGCGATATCGGTCTGGAACCTTTGCGCCAAAGCGGGGCCTATTCGGATGAACGCATGTTGCGTCATGCGGCAGGTCACGCTGTCTGGTGCCGCTTTCGCGCCCGCACTCTCACGCCGGATGATCCGCTTGCCCGTATCGTGATGAGTTTTGCACCCATTGAAGGGCGGCGCGACGGCCCTGCCCTTTCACCGCGGGAACGGCAGGTCGTGACTTGGCTGGCGCGTGGCAAGACCAGCAAGGAAATCGCGCAAGTTCTTGGTCTGTCGCCCCGCACGATCGAGGATGTGCGCGCGCGCTTGCTGCGCAAGTTCCAGGTACGCAATGCGGGGTTGCTTCTGGCGCGGCTCAGCGATCTGGGCCAGTAGCGGCAAAAGCCTCGGCCACAATCTTCGGCAGCGCGTCAAAATGGTCAAAGCGCCAGCGCTGCGGCACATCATCATGCGGGATGTGGCAATAGCCTTGGGTGAAAAAGGCGAAACCGATGCCTGCGGCCTGCGCGGTTTCTGCGTCAACCTCGCTGTCGCCCACATACAGCCCCGCCTGAACGCCCAGCGCGGCAAAGGCATGATGCAATGGCGCGGGATCGGGCTTTTTCACGCTCAGGCTGTCACCACCCACAACCACCTCGAACAGATGCGCCATGCCGAATTGCTCCAACACCTTGCGCGCAGGCCCTCCGGGCTTGTTGGTGCAGATGCCAAGGCGGTGCCCGTCGGCCTGCAACTGCGTCAGCACGGGGATCACGCCGGGATAGAGTTGCGTCAGATCGTTGGACGCGGCGTTGTAATGCGCCAAAGTCGTCTCTGTCAGCCGCGCATGGTCCGCCATGCCGATGCCGCGCGCACCCATTGCCCGCGCCACAAGATTTGGCAGACCGCGCCCGATGAACGAGATCACCTCGGCTAGATCCAGCGGGGTATGGCCCGCATCCTCAAGTGTCCGGTTGATAGCCGCACGGATGTCTGGCGCGCTGTCGATAAGCGTGCCGTCCAGATCAAAGACAATCGCGCTCACCCACGCGCCGCCGCGACAGCAGTACGAATGTCGCGCATGTTCTGACCATAGGTGTCAGGGTTGTCGACCGACCCGCCCTTGAACACAGCCGAGCCTGCCACAAGCACATCCGCCCCCGCTGCCACGACCAGAGGTGCGGTTTCAGGGGTCACACCGCCATCAATCTCGATATGGATCGGCCTGTCTCCAATCATGGCACGCAGCTTGGCGACCTTGTCGATCTGGCTATGGATGAATTTCTGCCCGCCAAAGCCGGGGTTCACCGTCATCACGCAGACCATATCCACCATATCCAGAAGATATTCGACGGCTTCCGCAGGTGTGCCGGGGTTCAGCGCCACACCCGCCTTGGCCCCATGCGCGCGGATCGCCTGCATGGTGCGGTGGATATGCGGTCCCGCCTCGACATGCGCGGTAATTATGTCCGCGCCTGCCACGGCATAGGCTTCGATATATGCATCCACCGGCGAGATCATCAGATGCACATCCATCACCGTCGTGACATGCCGCCGGAACGCCGCAACGGCGGGCGGGCCGAATGTCAGGTTCGGCACGAAATGCCCGTCCATCACATCGACATGCACCCAGTCTGCCCCCTGTGCCTCGATCGCGCGAATCTCTGCACCAAAATTGGCGAAATCCGCCGACAGGATTGAGGGCGCAATCTTGATGGACCGATCAAAGCTCATGGCGTCTCTCCGTTCCTGCTTCTTTTTGCGTAAAATATCCCGGGGGGTGCGGGGGGCTGGCCCCCCGCTTTTTCCGGGGTGTCAGGCCGCTTTGCTGCCAGCCACGCGGGGGTCGAGTTTTCCGGCCGCGTAAAGTGCGGCCATATCATCCATGCTGATCACCTTGATCGCGCTGGCATGGCCTGCCGTGCCAAACCGCTCGAAACGGTCACGGCACAGGTCCTCCATCTCTTTCATCGCGGGGATCATGAATTTGCGCGGATCGAACTCGCCCGGCTTTTCCATGGCCACCTTGCGGAACTGGCCGGTGAGGGCCATCCGGCAATCGGTGTCGATATTGACCTTGCGCACGCCCATCTTGATGCCGCGCTCGATCTCCTCGACCGGCACGCCATAGGTCTGGGGCATCTGCCCGCCATGGGCGTTGATCAGATCCTGCAGATAGTGCGGGACCGAGCTTGAGCCGTGCATCACCAGATGCGTATCGGGCAGCTTGGCGTGGATCGCCTCGATTGTGGACATGGCCAGAATTTCGCCATCCGGCTTGCGGCTGAACTTGTAGGCGCCGTGGCTGGTCCCGCAGGCAATCGCCAGCGCGTCACATTTGGTTTTCATCACGAAATCAACTGCCTGATCGGGATCGGTCAGCAACTGGTCATGGCTCAACTTGCCCACCGCGCCCGAGCCGTCTTCCTCTCCGGCTTCTCCGGTTTCCAGCGAGCCCAGAATACCCAGTTCCCCCTCGACCGAGGCGCCGACGTAATGTGCGGCCTGCGTGACGCGGCGAGTGATATCGACGTTATACTCGAACGAAGCAGGTGTTTTCATATCCTCTTCAAGGCTGCCATCCATCATGACCGATGTGAAACCGTGCCGGATCGCGCTCAGGCATGTTGCATCGTTATTGCCGTGATCCTGATGCATGCAGACCGGAATACCGGGATACATCTCGGACAGGGCTTGCACGATATGGCGCAGCATGATGTCACCGGCGTATTTACGGGCACCTTGGCTTGCTTGCAGGATCACCGGCGCATCCACGGCCTTGGCCGCGCGCATGATCGCCAGACCCTGTTCCATGTTGTTGATGTTGAATGCGGGCACCCCATAGGAATGCTCGGCTGCGTGATCCAGAAGTTGACGAAGTGTAATCAGTGCCATGTGAACAGTCCCCTCAAGGTCTTAATACTCGGGCGCGTTGCCGCGCATGTGTCAGTTGCGGTTGCGGACCTCAGTGGTCCACCTCGAAATATCCGGCCACCTGACGTACCTTGTCAGGGCTGCCAAAGACCAAAGGTTGGCGGGCATGCAAGGCGTCGGCGGCCTGCTCCATGATCGGCCTGCGACCATCTGTGGCCATACCGCCTGCCTGTTCCAGCACAAAGGCAATAGGCGCCACCTCATAGACCATCCGCAAACGTCCCTTCTCATAGCCGGGACGCGCATCGCCGGGGTACAAAAAGATACCGCCCCGCGTCAGGATGCGATGCGCCTCGGCCACCAGCGAGGCGACCCAGCGCATGTTGCTGTCCTGCCCGTGTGGCCCTGTTTTTCCGGCCTGACAATCTTCTATATAGGCACGGATCGGCGCTTCCCAATGCCGGTGGTTTGACGCGTTGATCGCGTATTCCCGCGATTCCGCTGGCGTTTGGATCGCCTCGTTCACCAGTTCAAAGCGTCCTCTCTCGGGGTCCAGCACGAACATTAGCGTACCTTTGCCGAAGGTCACAACAAGGCAGCATTGCGGGCCAAAGATGATGTAGCCCCCTGCGACCTGTTCGGATGCGGGACGCAGGAAGCTGGCTTCGGGGTCGGATTTGGCTTCGAAGATCGAGAAGATCGTCCCGATCGAGACATTCACGTCGATATTGGACGAGCCGTCGAGCGGATCAATCGCCAGCGCATAGCGACCCTCGGGGTTCAGGGCCAGTACCGTGTCCTGTTCTTCTGACGCATACCAGCGCACTGATGTGCGGCGCAACGCGGCTTCGAACATATCGTCCGCCAGCACATCCAGCGCCTTTTGCCCGTCACCGCCTGCATTCTCGCCCACGGCATGGCCCAGAGACTGGCCAAGTGGGCCACGCGCGATGATGCGCCCCAGTTCGATGCCTACGCTGCACAGGGCCGACATCACCGGCGCAAGATCATCCGGGATCAGCGGGCTGGACAGGACGGTATCATTCTGGGCCATGGGGGTTCTGATTCCTTGCATGTTGAGGGCGCGGCGTGCGTGCCTTGCTGGTTCGGCCCCTGATTATCCCAAGTTGCGCGCAAGGAAAATCCAATATCCTGCCTAAGCGGGATTCTGGTGCAAATTCCCCTCGCGTCAGACCTGTCCCGACCTGCGGAAAGTAATTTCGCACAGTTGATCCGGCCCGGTCTTTATGCAAGCCTTGCCGAAAGTCGGGGAGGACCGCGTGAGATTTGAAGGAAAGGTTGCGCTGGTGACCGGCGCATCGGGGGGAATTGGTCAGGCCACAGCGAACCGCTTGGCGCTTGAGGGGGCATCGGTCGTGCTGGTTGATCTGGACATTTGCCCCTTGCCCACAACGGGTGGGCCGCACCTGTCACTGGCCTGTGACGTCTCGGACGAGGGGGCCGTGACCTCCTGTATACAGACGGTTCTGGACAGGTTCGGGCAGATCGACGTGCTGTGCAACAATGCGGGCATTACCTGCACCCATGCGCCGATCACCGAGATCAACAGCGCCGACTGGATACGTGTGATGGGGGTGAACCTGTTCGGTACCGCGCATTTCATCAAACACGCGGCCCCGTCGATGATCGCAAGGGGTAAGGGAGCGATCGTGAACACGGCTTCGGTCGCGGGCATCAGGTCGGGCGCGGGGGGAAATGTCTATTCGGCCTCCAAAGCCGGGGTGATCAACCTTACGCAAACCACCGCCTGTGATCTAGGCGGGCATGGCATCCGTGTGAATGCGGTCTGCCCCGGCCTGATCGAGACAGGCATGACGCAACCGATCTTCGATTATGCCCGCAGCGTCGGTAAAGAGGACCGTCTGGGTGCGCGCTGCGAATTGCGCCGCTATGGTCGCCCTGAGGAAGTCGCGGCCGTGATCGCCTTTCTGGCCAGCGACGATGCGAGCTACATTACCGGACAGGCCCTGCCTGTGGATGGCGGCAATACAGCCTCCCTGAACCTGCCTGGCATGAAAGTGTGACCCGATGCCCATGATGACACGCCACTATGCCGTATGGCCCCAAGGCATGCCGAAAACGCTGGATGCGCCGGACCGGACGCTTTTTGCCAATCTGGTCGAAACTGCCGCTCGTTTTCCCGATCGCAAGGCGTTGGTCTTTTATGGTCGCGAATGGACCTATGCCGACCTGCTGGACGATGTGGAAAGGCTGGCGGGCTGGATGCAGGCCAAGGCGGGGGTCACGCGCGGCGACCGTGTACTTCTGTGCGTCCAGAACAGCCCGCATTTCGTGATCGGCTACTTCGCGATCCTGCGCGCCGATGCCGTGGTTGTGCCGGTCAATCCGATGAGCAAAGGCGCCGAGTTGGAGCATCTGGCCCGCGACACCGGTGCGCGGCTGATGCTGGGCGGGCAGGAAGGGCTTGCCGATTCACGCCCGCTGATTGACGCAGGGCTTCTGGATCATGTGCTTGTCGCCACCTATGCGGATAAAACCGCGCCCATGCCGGATGTGCCGCTGCCCGAGGCTTTGGCAAGTCTGGATGCCGCCGAGGTGCAAGGCCAAGGCCTGACCCGCTGGCAGGATGCGCTGGACGCAAGCCACCGGCCCGGTCCGCATCTGGCAAAACCTGATGATCTGGCGGTAATCCCCTATAGTTCTGGCACCACAGGCCAGCCCAAGGGCTGCATGCACAGTCACCAGACGGTCATGGACACCGCATGGGGTGGGCTGATCTGGAACCCCTCCAGCGAACAGGATGTCCATCTGGCCACCCTGCCCTTTTTTCATGTGACGGGGATGCAGGGCGTGATGAACGGGCCGGTCCTCAAGGGCGGCTGTATCGTCATTCTGGGCCGCTGGAACCGCACCCATGCTGCCGCCCTGATCCGGCACCACAAGGTGACGCGTTGGCGCTCGATCACAACGATGGCGATCGACCTTGTGAACGACCCTGATGTGGCCTGCTATGACCTGTCCAGCCTCAAATCCATCGGCGGCGGTGGCGCGTCAATGCCAGAGGCAGTTGCTGACAAGCTGTATGCGATCACCGGTCTGCATTATATCGAAGGTTACGGCCTGTCCGAAACCATGGCGGCGACCCACACCAACCCCGTGCACGCCCCAAAGCGTCAATGTCTGGGCATACCGATGTTTGGCGTGGATAGCCGCATCCTGTCGGTGACTGATGGCTCTGACTTTGGCAAAGAGCTTGGCCCTAACGAGGTGGGCGAGATAGTGACCCATGGCCCGCAGGTTTTTCTGGGCTACTGGAACAACCCGAAGGCCAGCGCGGAGGCATTTCTGGAAATCGACGGCAAGCCGTTCTTCCGCACCGGCGATCTGGGTTATTATGACGATAACGGCTATTTCTTCATGGTCGACCGCGTCAAGCGGATGATCAACGCCTCGGGCTTCAAGGTCTGGCCTGCCGAAGTCGAGGCCCTGATGCACCGCCATCCCGATATCGTCGAGGTCTGTGTCATCGCCAGCCCCGATCCACGTCGGGGCGAGACCGTGAAAGCCTGCGTTATTCCCGCAGCTGCCGCACGCGACCGTTTGACAGGACAGGATGTGATCGACTGGTGTAAAACCCAGATGGCTGCGTATAAGTGCCCCACGCAGGTCGCATTCGTCGATAGCCTGCCGAAATCAGCGGCGGGCAAGGTGCTGTGGCGGGTATTGACCGAAGCCGAATTTGCAGGCCAGACAGACAGAAAAACAGGGACACAACCGTGAGGAAAAGAACCGCAGAACAAGCGCCCGACATGGACGAGAAGGAATATGGCGACGACCGCCAGTTCGTCACCGCCCTGCATCGCGGTCTGGATATCCTGCGCGCCTTCACACCGCAGGACCGCTCGGGGCTTGGCAACCGTGATCTGGCAGACCGAACGGGCCTGCCGAATTCGACCGTATCACGGCTGACCTATACGCTGCTGAAGCTGGGCTATCTGGTTTATGACGAGGGCACGGGGCGTTACCGCATGGGTGTGCCGGTCCTCAGCCTTGGATATGCCTGTCTGGGCGGGCTAAAAGTCCGCGAAACCGCGCAACCGCTGATGCAGCAACTGGCGGATGATTGCGGCGACGGGGTCATGGTGGCGCTTGGTGGGCGCGACGATCATTCCATGACTTACATCGCCTGCGCGCGGGCTGTGCGAGGGATGATCTCGTTGCAACTCAACGTGGGATCGCGCATCTCGCTGGCGCGTTCGGCGATGGGACGGGCCTATATCGCCGGCACGAACGAGACCGAGCGGTTGCAAATCCTCGACCTGATCCAAGAACGCACCCCGCCAGATCATTGGCCGCGCATCCGTGACGAGATCGCGGATGCCGCAGATCAAATCCGTACACGTGGTTTTTACGCCAATTTTGGCGGCTGGCAGTCTGATGTAAATTCGGTCGCGGTGCCCTATCGCTCTCCGCAAGGGGACGCGCCGATGCTGGCGTTCAACCTTGGCGGCCCCGCCTATATCCTGTCCCGCGAGAGGACCGAAAACGAACTTGGCCCCCGTCTTCTGGAAATGGTGCAAAAAGTGGGTCGCATCGGGGCCTGATCGCTCAGGGGATCAGGGCGATCTTGCCAACAGCCCCGCGCCCCAGCACGCGGGTCAGAACCTGCGCTGCATCTGCCAGCGGATAGCGCCCTTCGATCAGCGGCTTGACGCGACCGTCCTGATACCAGCCCAGCAATTCGCGCATGTTGTCCGCATAGGTCTGCGGCTCATGGCGCGTGAAGTTGCCCCAGAACACACCGACAACACTGAATTCCTTGACCAGCGCCAGATTGACAGGAAATTTCGGAATCTCGCCGCCTGCAAAACCTACAATCAACAGCCTACCGTTGCGGCCCATCGACCGTGCACAGGCATCGAACGGATCGCCGCCGACAGTATCAAAGACCACATCAACACCTTTTCCGCCGGTCAACGCCTTGAGTTGATCCTTGAGGTTCTCGTAGCCGATGGTTTCATCCGCGCCATTGTCGCGCGCGATGCCACGTTTTTCCTCACTGGATGCAACGGCAATCACCCGTGCGCCCATGATCTTGCCGATCTGGATCGCAGCCACGCCCGTGGCACCAGCAGCGCCCAGAACAACCAGCGTTTCGCCCGCCTTCAAGCTTGCGCGCTGTTTCAGCGCATGATGCGAGGTGCCGAACGCCACCAGCAAGGCGCAGGCATCAGCCGCGTCCATATCGCCGATGGGAAAGACCAGCTTTTCGGACACCGCGACCTGCTCGGCATAACCGCCCAACGAACAGATCGTGGCAACCCTGTCTCCGACCTTGAGGCGTTTGACATCCGGTCCGACACTTTCAACCACGCCTGCCGCTTCCATCCCCGGCACAAAAGGGTGCTCGGGCCGCATCTGGTACAAGCCCTGCACCAGCAACCCGTCGGGATAGTTCACACCCGCCGCCTCAACCCGGATCACGACCTGATCACCTGTGGCTTTCGGGTCCGGCACCTCGCCGAATTCCAGTTGATCCAGAGGGGCGAAGGCGTTGCAGATGATGGCTTTCATGGGATTCTCCTCGGGGAGTGGGGGCTCCTGCATGTGCGCGGGCCGGGTTTTGGTCAGCCTAGGGATGCCGGTTGCGTCCAGCAAGCGCCAAGGCGGAATGACGCAGCGGCAAACCTGCGCCAGAGACGTGTGTTTTGCCTTTGGCAAAGCCGATCATAGCGCTAGGCTCCGGTCAACATGAATGCGAATGGGAGGAGAACCAAATGCAGGGCATGATGATGAACAGGCCGCTGATGATCAGCGACATCCTGACCTATGCTGCCGAGGCACACCCCAAAGCCGAGATCGTATCTGTACGGACAGAAGGCGATGTGCACCGTCAGACCTATCCCGAAACGCTGGCACGGGTATCGCAACTGGCCCATGCCCTCAAAGGCTTGGGTGTCGATACGGGCGACCGTGTTGCGACGCTGGCATGGAACGGGTATCGGCATTTCGAGCTTTATTACGCGATTTCAGGCACGGGTGCGATCTGCCACACGATCAACCCGCGCCTGAGCGCCGAGCAGATGGCCTATATCGTCGAACATGCGGGCGACAAGGTGCTGTTTGTGGACACCACCTTTGTGCCGATCCTTGAAGGGTTGCGGGACCATCTGCCTGAATCACTGGTCTATGTCATCATGACCGACCGCGCCCATATGCCGGAAAATAATCTGAACGCGCTGTGCTACGAAGAACTGCTGGAGGGGCAACCCACCCGTATCGACTGGCCCGAATTTGACGAAAACACCGCATCCGGCCTTTGCTACACCTCCGGCACAACGGGCAACCCCAAGGGCGCGCTCTATTCGCATCGCTCGACCGTGCTGCACGGGCTGATGATCTCGCTGGTGATGGGATCGGCCTTTCCCGAGGGTGCGAAGGTGCTGCCCGTTGTGCCGCTGTTCCATGTCAACGCATGGGGCCTTCCTTACGCCGCCCCGATGGTGGGGCTGTCGATGGTGATGCCGGGACCGGCACTTGACGGGCCAAGCGTGTTCAAACTGATGGATAATGAGGGCGTCTATTCCGCTTGGGGTGTGCCCACTGTCTGGCAGGGCCTTCTGGCCGAGATCAAGGCGCAAGGTCGTCTTCCATCAGGGTTTGGCGATGTCATCGTGGGCGGTTCCGCCGCGCCGCGCGTGATGATCGAGACATTCGAGAAACTGGGTGTGAATGTAGGGCACGCTTGGGGTATGACCGAGATGAGCCCGATTGGCACCCATGGCAACATGCCCGGCTGGGTCAAGAAACTGCCCTTTGACCAGATGATCAATGCCAAAGCCAAACAGGGGCGCCGCGTGTTCGGTGTCGACCTCAAGATCGTTGGGGATGATGGCACGCGCCAACCCCATGACGGCAAGGCTGTGGGTGAGCTTTATGTGCGCGGAAATACCGTTGTGTCGGGATATTTCAACAATGACGAGGCCACGAAAAAGGTCATCGATTCCGAGGGCTGGTTTGGCACCGGAGATATCGCCTCGATTGATCCGAATGGTTTCTTGGCGATTCAGGACCGGTCCAAAGACCTGATCAAGTCGGGTGGCGAATGGATCAGTTCGATTGATCTGGAAAACGTGGCGATGTCGCATCCCGCCATTTCAAGCTGCGCAGCGATTGCCATGCCCCATCCGAAATGGGACGAACGGCCCGTTCTGGTTGCCGTCGCAGCAGGTGAGGACAAACCTGCCTTGGCGGACATCCACACCCATATGGAGGGGCATTTTGCCAAATGGCAATTGCCCGATGATATTGTCTGGGTGGACGCTCTGCCGCTCACGGCAACGGGCAAGGTCTCGAAGCTGACACTTCGCCAACAGTTTGCCGATTACAAACTGCCTGATCTGCGCTGAATATGATGGCAAGGCGGACGTTCACGCGTGCCGCCTTGCTGCTCACGCAACGGAAGGTCCGGCCTGTGGCAAGGTACGCTTGACCCTACAGATAATATGCTGTTGCTTTGCTTTTGTGAAATTCATTTCCGCATTGCGAACATAATGCCAAGGGAGGGGTAATATGTCTGACGCACCACAGGATATGCATGCGTTCCGCGCTGAAATATCGGGCTGGATCAGTGCGAATTGCCCTGCTTCCTTGATGGGTCGTCCGATGGACGAGACAGCGATCGTCTGGGGTGGGCGCAAATGGACCTTCACAGATGATAACCAGCGCCTCTGGCTGGAGCGGGCTGTGGGGCGCGGTCTGACCGCACCGCGCTGGCCTGTGGACTACGGCGGCGCAGGCCTGAGCCGCGCGCAGGAAAAGATCTACCGCGAGGAAATGGAACGTCTGGGTGCGCCCCCGCCGCTGGAAAGCTTCGGGCTGTGGATGCTGGGGCCAGCCCTGCTGGAGTTCGGGAATGATGCACAAAAGGCCGCGCATCTGCCAAAGATCACGCGCGGCGCGATCCGCTGGTGTCAGGGCTATTCCGAACCGGGCGCAGGAAGCGATCTGGCAAATGTGCAGACGCGGGCCGAAGATATGGGCGATCACTGGCTGGTCAACGGACAGAAAATCTGGACCTCCTATGCCGATCAGGCCGACTGGATCTTTGCACTGGTCCGCACAGATCGGGACGCGGCCAAGCACAAGGGCATTTCCTTTCTTCTGATGGACATGGACACACCGGGCATCACGACACGCCCGATCCGTCTGATTTCCGGCAAGTCACCGTTTTGCGAAACCTTCTTTGACAATGTCAAAGTCCCCAAGGCCAACCTTGTCGGCGAATTGAATCGCGGCTGGGATATCGCGAAATACCTGCTGACGCATGAGCGCGAGATGATCGGTGGCGGTGCGCGCGGCCTGTTGGGTGGGCGATCCGTGGGGCAGATCATCGCATCGCAAGACGGCGATGTGCTGGCCGATCCTGTGTTGCGCGCCGAAGCCATGCAGGCCGAGGTGGATGCGCTGGCGTTTGGCCTGACGATGGAGCGCTACAAGGATCAAGCCGAAGCGGGGCGCGGCGTAGGCAATGCCAGCGCGATGCTGAAATACTACGGCACCGAGTTGAACAAGCGCCGCTACGAGTTGTTAATGGCAGCCGCAGGCAGTGACGGATTGGAATGGGATGGCGCACATGGTGGTCTGGCGCCGGAATGGCTGCGTACCAAGGCCAACTCGATCGAGGGCGGCACCAGCGAGGTGATGCTCGACATCATCGCCAAGCGCGTGCTGGAGATGCCCAGCCAATGAAAGACATGACTCAATCCCTTCTGGACACTGAAGACGAGGTGATGTTGCGCGATGCTGCGCGCGGGTTTCTGGCGGATGCTTCGCCAGTATCGGCATTGCGGGCCAACCGCGACGCAGGGCGCGGGCATGATCCGGCGCTTTGGGCTGACATGGTACAAATGGGCTGGACCGGCGTTCTGGTGCCTGAGGGCGCAGGTGGTGCCGATATGGGCCACCGCGCCGCTGGCATTCTGGCAGAGGAAATGGGCCGTGTGCTGGCCGCCTCGCCCTATATCTCGACCGCTGTGATTGCCGCCTCTATCCTGCGTCAGGCAGGGCCGGATGCGCGTGGTATGTTGCAGGCGATTGCAGAAGGGCAAGCCACCTATTCTGTGGCACTGGACGAGGGGCCGAAGTTTGCGCCTGCCGCCACTGCGATGCAGGCAACACGGCAGGGCAACGCCTTTCGCCTGTCAGGGGCGAAAGCTTTTGTTGCAGATGGCCGCTCTGCGGGCCGTGTGCTTGTACTGGCGCGCACCTCGGGCGCGGCAGGGGAAACTGCAGGACTTACCCTGTTTGATATCGACGCCACCCGCGCGGGGCTTGACCGTGCGCCTTTGTCCACCATCGACAGCCGCGATCATGCGCGTCTGGTTTTCGACGGCGTCGTGGCCAACGGTGACGACATTGTCGGTGATCTGGACAACGGTCTTGCCGCGCTGCGCCCCGGCCTTGAGGCAGGACAAGCGGCCCTTGCCGCTGAACTGACCGGACTGGCCAGCGCCGCCGCCGCTATCACGCTGGACTATCTGAAAGAGCGCAAGCAATTTGACCGTACCATCGGCAGCTTTCAAGCCTTGCAACATCGCGCCGCACATCTGTGGTCCGAGATCGAGGTGACAAGCAGCGCCATCGCCAATGCAGGGCGGGTTCTGGACCATACGCCAGCGGATGCCAGCATTGCAGTCTCGCTCGCAAAGGCCCGCGCCGCGCAGACCGCAAAACTGGCCGTGTCCGAAGCCGTGCAAATGCATGGCGGGATCGGCATGACAGATGCCTATGATATCGGCTTTTTCATGAAGCGCGCCCGTGTCGGGGCCGAGTGGCTGGGCGATTACGGCTATCATGCCGCCGTGATCGCCGCTTCACGCGGAATTTGACGTAAAGGACCAGACCATGACTTCCTCCACCCTCACACCCGCGCATCTGTTCGACCTCTCAGGCAAGGTCGCACTCGTCACCGGCGGGGCCACCGGTATCGGGCGCATGGCCGCCGAAGGGCTGGCCGCTGCTGGTGCACGCGTCCTGATTGCCAGCCGCAAGGCTGATGCCTGCGAAGCCGTCGCAAGTGAGATCAACGCGCTGGGTCTGACAGGATCTGCCGAAGGGTTCGGCGGCGATGTGGCCACCGAAGAGGGCATCGCCGCATTGGTGGCCGAGGTACACGCGCGCACTGACCGCCTCCATATCCTGATGAACAATGCAGGCCGCACATGGGGGGCACCGATAGGCGAGCATCCTTATGAGGCTTGGGACAAGTTGCTGCGCCTGAATGTCACCGGCATGTTCCATCTGACGCAAAGCCTATTGCCCTTGCTGATGGCTGCGAAAACAGATGATGATCCTGCCCGCGTGGTCAATGTAGGGTCCGTCATGGGGGACATACCCAAAGGCACGATGACCTATTCCTATGCCGTGTCCAAAGGCGCTGTACATCATATGACCCGCGTGCTGTCCAACGACCTTGCACCCATGGGCATCACCGTCAATGCCATCGCGCCGGGTCCGTTCGTGTCGAAAATGACAGCCTTTGCGCTGGCGGATGAGGAAGGCCGCAAGAAATCCGCCCAAGGCGTGCCGTTGGGGCGCGTGGGAGTGCCCGAAGATATCGCTGGCGCGCTGCAATATCTGTGCGGGCGCGGTGGGGCTTACCTGTCCGGTGCAATCCTGCCACTGTCGGGCGGGATGCAATCCAATGCCCCCGGCAGCCTGTTCAATGAGGATTTGTAAGTCATGACCATGCCCGCCACCAATGTCGTCAGCCGCGCCGCATTCGAGGCGATGGTCGGCACCGAGATCGGTGTCTCGGACTGGTTCATCATCACACAAGCGCAGATCGACCAGTTCGCCGATTGCACCCATGACCACCAGTTCATCCATGTCGATCCCGAGGCGGCGGCAAAGTCACCCTTTGGAAGCACCATCGCGCACGGGTTTCTGACCCTCTCTCTGCTATCGGCGATGGTTTATCAGATGCCGTCGATCGAAGGCGTGACGATGGGTGTCAACTACGGCATGAACAAGATGCGGTTTGTCTCGCCGGTCAAGGTGGGCGCGCGCATCAGGGGCCGTTTCGTGCTTGCAGATTTCGTGGAAATCCGCCCCGGCGAGGTGCAATCCACCCTTGCTGTCACGGTCGAGATCGAAGGGCAGGACAAACCAGCCTTGGTCGCAGAATGGCTGGGGCGGCGCTATTTTGGAAAGGACACCGCATGAGCATCCGTTTTGACGGTCGCGTCGCTATCGTCACCGGCGCTGGAGTCGGTCTGGGTCGCTGTCATGCGCTGGGACTGGCCGAGCGCGGCGCAAAGGTTGTGGTCAACGATCTGGGGGCAACCACCGACGGTAGTGGACAATCCTCGGGGGCTGCCCGCGCTGTGGTCGACGAAATCCGCGCCATGGGTGGGAGGGCCATCGCGAACGGGGCCGATGTAACCGATCCCGCGCAGGTGCAAGCGATGGTGGATGAGGCTGTCAAAGAATTCGGCCATGTTGATATACTGGTCAATAACGCAGGCATCCTGCGCGACAAAACCTTTGCGAAATCCAGCCTTGATGATTTCCGCAAGGTGCTGGACGTGCATCTGATGGGGTCGGTTCATACCACCCATGCGTTGTGGCGGCATATGGTGGAACGCGGCTATGGTCGTATCGTTTATACCACCTCAGGCTCGGGCATGTATGGCAACTTCGGTCAGTCTAACTACGGCGCGGCGAAATCCTCGCTTCTGGGCCTGATGAATGTGCTGTCATTGGAGGGCGCGAAATACGATATCCGCGTCAATATGCTGGCCCCCACAGCCGCGACACGTATGACAGAAAACTTGTTGCCACCCGAAACGCTGGAACTGTTGGACCCTGCCACAATCACCCCCGGTCTGCTGGCTTTGGTCAGCGAGGATGCCCCTTCGCGCATGATCCTAGGGGCAGGTGCCGGTTGCTTTACCGAAACCAAGATCACGGAAACGGCTGGCGTGGCCTTGCAAGGCGATGCCCTGTCCCCCGAGGGCGTCATGGCCGCGATGGCCCAGATCCGCGACACGCGTGGACAAGCCGAGATGCAGGATGCTTTCGCCCAGACCCGTAAATATGCCCGCATGGCAGCCGAGGCCCGTGGCCTGCCGTTGCCGTGGAACGACTGAACCTGAAAGGAATACATCATGCGTGACGCAGTTATCGTATCGACCGCCCGCACCCCCATCGGCAAAGCCTATCGCGGAGCCTTCAATGACACCCAAGGGCAGGCCCTGATCGGCCATGCGATCCAGCACGCCGTCAAGCGCGCAGGTCTGGAGGGGTCCGAGATCGAGGATGTCGTGGTAGGCTCTGCCCTGCAACAAGGCTCCACAGGCGGCAATATCGCCCGTCAGGCCGCGATCCGCGCAGGACTTCCTGTTACAGTCGCAGGCATGTCGCTGGACCGTCAATGTGCGTCCGGCATGATGGCGATTGCGACAGCCGCCAAGCAGGTCATCACCGATGGCATGGACGTCGCCATCGGCGGTGGCGTCGAATCCATCAGTCTTGTGCAGAACGACAAGATGAACCGCTTCCGCATGGGTGATCCGTGGATCAAGGAACACAAACCCGCGCTTTACATGTCGATGCTGGAAACCGCGGAAATGGTCGCCCGCCGCTATGGTGTGACGCGCGAGGAACAGGACGCCTATGCGCTGCAATCGCAGCAACGCACCGCCGCAGCGCAGGCCGCTGGCAAGTTCGACGATGAGATCGTGCCCCTGACCACCGTGATGAAGGTCATGGACAAGGCCACAGGTGCTGTCAGCGATGTCGAGGTGACGCTGGACAAGGACGAGGGTAACCGCCCCTCGACCCAATTGGCCGATCTGCAAAAACTGGCCCCCGTGCACAAGGACGGGCTAGAGATTGCGACGGGCGATTTTATCACCGCAGGCAATGCCAGCCAGTTGTCCGATGGGGCTTCTGCCGCTGTGATCATGGAAGCGCGCGAGGCGGAACGGCGCGGTCTGTCGCCTTTGGGTCGCTATATCGGCATGGCTGTTGCGGGTTGCGAACCTGATGAAATGGGCATTGGACCGGTCTTTGCTGTGCCGATCCTGCTCAAGAAATTCGGCCTCAAGATGGACGACATAGGGCTGTGGGAGTTGAACGAGGCGTTTGCTGTGCAGGTTCTCTATTCCCGTGACCGTCTGGGCATCCCCAACGAATTGCTGAACGTCAACGGCGGGGCTATTTCCATCGGGCACCCTTACGGCATGTCAGGTGCACGCATGGTCGGCCACGCCCTGATCGAGGGCAAACGCCGTGGCGCAAAATACGTCGTTTGCACCATGTGCGTCGGCGGCGGCATGGGGGCCGCTGGCCTGTTCGAGGTACTTTGATGCGTCAGTTGCCGAAACAGTTGCAGGGGCTGCGCATTCCGGTCGTGGCCTCGCCGCTCTTTATCATCTCGAACCCGGATCTGGTGATCGCACAATGCAAGGCAGGCATCGTCGGCAGCTTTCCGGCGCTCAACGCCCGCGAAGCGGACGGAGAGCCGATGCTGCTGGAAGCATGGCTCAAGCGGATCACCGAGGAGTTGGACCGCCACAACCAGTCCAACCCCGATTTTCCCGCAGCACCCTATGCGGTCAACCAGATCGTCCACCGCTCGAACGCGCGGCTGGAGCGGGATATCGAGATCTGCCACAAATGGAAGGTTCCGATCTGGATCACCAGCCTTGGTGCGCGGGTCGAGGTGAATGATGCGGCCCATGATTGCGGCGGCATCGCGCTGCATGACATCATCAACAACCGCTTTGCCAAAAAGGCCATCGAGAAAGGCGCTGATGGTCTGATTGCAGTCGCCGCGGGTGCAGGCGGTCATGCGGGCGCGCAATCGCCCTTGGCGCTGATCTCGGAAATCCGGCAATGGTTCGAGGGGCCGGTGCTGCTTTCGGGTGCCATTTCGACAGGCCGCTCTATTCTGGCCGCGCAGGCGATGGGGGCTGATCTGGCCTATATCGGCTCGCCCTTCATCGCGACCGATGAAGCCAATGCCGACGCTGCCTATAAACAGATGATCGTGGACAGTGACGCGGAAGATATCGTGTATTCCTCTCTGTTTACAGGGGTGCATGGCAACTACCTCAAGCCGTCTATCGTTCGCGCGGGGATGGACCCCGACAATCTGGAAACCGCCGATGCCACCAGTATGAATTTCGGCGAGGGACGATCCAAACCCAAGTCATGGAAGGAAATATGGGGCGCAGGCCAAGGCATCGGTTCGGTCACGGCGGTGCAACCTGCCCGTGCCTTGATCGACCGTCTGGCGCAGGAATATGGTGCGGCGAAAGCCGAAATGCGCGAGCTGATCAATGGCTGAACTTTGGTTGATCCGACACGCGCAGGCCAGCTTCGGAGCGGCAGACTATGACAAACTGTCCGATCTGGGACACGAACAGTCCCGCGAACTGGGTCTAGCGCTGAAGGCGCTTGGTGCAAATCCTGATGCGGTCTTTATCGGCGCGCAGCGGCGGCACCGCGAGACATGGGAGGGGATCAATACCGCACTCGGGTTTCCGACCGATCCCGACATCTTGCCCGGTTTCAATGAATTCGACTTTGGCGGGCTGCTGAACGCGCGCTATCGTGGCAAGGAACGCCCCACGACGCTGCACACCGACAGGCGACTGCATTTCAAGATGCTGCGCGAGACTGTGCTGGAATGGCAGCGCGGCGAGATCATAGATCCGCCCGAAGCCTATGACGCCTTTGCCACCCGCGTCCGCGATGCACGCGCGCAAGCGACAGCTGGAACGCCGGAACAGGTGATCGTCGTCACTTCCGGCGGTGCCATCGGGCAAACAGTTGCCGAGGTGATGGGCGCGCCTGCCGATGCTATGATCCGGCTGCAGTTGCAGATCAAGAACTGCGCGCTCTGCCGTATCGTGGTCACCCCGCGCGGGGAACATCTGGGCACATTCAACGAGACTCCGCATATCACGGCTGCGAATGTCGCGCAGATGCTGACCTATAGCTGAGAAAGGACAGGGCGATGACGACCAACGCCGCAGCACAATTGGACACGGACGCCGTTGCCCGCTGGCTGTCGGATCATATGGACGGCTTTCACGGACCGGTTCAGGCCGAGAAGTTTGCAGGCGGGCAAAGCAACCCCACCTTCCGGTTGATCACACCCAACGGCAATTACGTGCTGCGCCGCAAGCCTCCCGGCATCCTGCTCAAATCCGCCCATGCGGTCGAGCGGGAATTCAGGGTTCAAAAGGCTTTGGCAGGTAGTGACGTTCCTGTCGCACGGATGCATGTTCTATGCGAAGATCCCGATGTGATCGGGTCAGCCTTCTATGTAATGCAAGAGATCGAAGGGCGGCATTTTGACGATCCGCGCCTGACCGGACTGCCGGTTCAGGAGCGCCACGCGGTGCAGGACGAGATGAACCGCGTTCTGGCCGCGATCCACGATGTGGATCTGGTCGCCCGTGGTCTGGATGACTACGGTCCCGAAGGCAATTACTACCGCCGCCAGATCGACCGCTGGACCAAGCAGTACCGCGCATCGGAAATGGATCATATTCCGGCGATGGAAGAACTGATCGCATGGCTGGATACGCATATTCCGCCAGATGACGGCCAGCGCACGCTGGTGCATGGCGACTACCGCATCGACAACATGCTTTTCGCCAAAGACCGGCCTGCCTGTGTGGCTGTACTGGATTGGGAATTGTCCACAACCGGTCACCCCTATGCCGATCTGGCCGCGGTGTTGATGCAATGGGCGATGCCGCCGGGAAACGAGGGGCGCGGGTTGGCCGGGGTTGACCGTGCCGCCGAGGGTCTGATGACGGATGAGGAATTTGTGGCCGCCTATTGCAAACGGCGGGGATTGCCGGAGATCGAGCAGTTCGGCTTTTACCTTGCCTTTGCCTTTTTCCGCATGGGCAGTATCCTGCAAGGGGTACTCAAGCGCGCTGTTGACGGGAATGCATCTAACCCTGAACGAGCGCGCAAATTGGGTAGTTTCGTACCCTCTTTTGCCCAAAGCGGGCTGGATGCGGCACGCAAAGGATGACCATGCAGGATCTGAACCCCGCCCTGATCGAAGAGGCCTATCCGTTGCAGGCGCATCTGGGCTTTGTCATGACCGGATGGTCAGAAGGCTACAGCCGGTTTGAACTGCCGCTTGCGCCGTTTCTGATGAACCGTTTCGGTATCCCGCATGGTGGCGTACATGCCATGATGCTGGATACAGTGATGGGCTTTTGCGGCAGCTATACCGGCGATCCCGATGACCGTCAGATGTCGATGACCCTGTCGATGACCGTCAATTTCGTTGCACAGGCTCAAGGCCGTCTGATGATTGGCGAGGGTCGTATGACCGGCGGCGGGCGCAAGACGTTTTTTGCCGAAGGTACAGTGACGGACGAGACAGGCATCAAGGTAGCAACGGCAACTGGTGTGTTCCGCTATCGCGGGCGCTGAACCAATGCTGCTGACCAATTCAAAACGACTTGTGCGCCCCGATCATTGAGGCGCGCCATAAGAAGGAGACAAACTATGACCCAGACGATGAAACGGATCGCCCTTGCCCGCCGTCCCGAAGGATCACCGGCACCGGAAGATTTCCGCCATGAAGACGCGCCGATGCCCGTTCCCGGTGAGGGTGAGGTACTTGTCAAAGTGCAGTACATGTCGCTCGACCCTTACATGCGGGGGCGTATGGATGATGCAAAATCCTATGCCAAGCCCGTGCCCATCGGTGGCACGATGGAAGGCGGAGCCGTGGGTGAGGTGATCGCCTCGAACAGTCCGCATTTCAAGGCCGGTGATATCGCTTTTGGCATGTTCGGTTGGGCCAGCCACGGCTGCCTGCCGGGGCGCGAGCTGCGCAAGCTTGATCCGGCGCATGGCTCGGTGACAGCGGCCTTGGGCGTGCTGGGCATGCCGGGCTTTACCGGCTGGTTCGGGTTGACGGAATATGGTCGCCCCAAAGAAGGCGAGACACTTGTCGTAGCAGCGGCCACCGGCCCAGTAGGGTCGATGGTCGGGCAGATCGCAAAGACGCGCGGCCTGCGGACCGTGGGCATCGCGGGCGGGGCTGACAAATGCAAACTGGCGGTCGAGAAGTTCGGCTTTGACGTCTGCCTTGACCATCGTGCCTATGCTGACGGGCGCGAGATGCGCGCGGCGCTGGCGGAAGCCTGCCCCAAGGGGATTGACATCTACTTCGAGAATGTCGGTGGCAAGGTTCTGGAAGGCGTCATTCCGCTGATGAATGTTGGCGCACGCATCCCCGTCTGTGGCATGATCAGCTGGTATGATCTGGGCGGTCTGGGCGGGGCCAGCGACAGCCCCGGCAAGGATAACCTGCCAAAGCTCTGGCGCACGATCCTTGTGAACCGGATGCATGTGCACGGATTCATTATCTCGGACCATTTCGATCATTTTCCGGCCTTCCTGTCAGAAGTCGGACCTATGGTTGCCAAGGGCCGGATCGCGGTACAGGAGGATATTGCCGAAGGGCTGGAAAACGCGCCTGCCGCTTTCATGCGCATGCTCAAGGGCGGTAATTTCGGCAAGCAGATCGTGAAAGTCGCCTGAGCCGTGACTCTGTTCCGGCTGCAAGGCCGGATGCGCTCCGCGCGGGGATATTTGAAGCAAAAAGAAGCAGGGGCGCCGGTTCAAGGCGCCTTTGTTCTGTAAAGGCACTGGTGTTCTATTCGGGTTGGCAAATCTCGTCAGCGCGGATGGCGCGGAGGGTTCTGAGCAGCAAAGCGATGATGATGACCGCCAGAACCGCCATCAGAGCGGTGCCGAACAACCGGTGCGGCGCTGATCCGGTATGTGCGGAAAACAGGAAGCTGGCGATTGTGACAGCGGCAAACGGGAAAGACAGCGCCCAGAAGGACAGTGCGAAGGGAAGTTTGACGATGCGCGGCAACTGCACGGCTACCAGCAAAGTGAACAGATAGGCCCCGTTCATGAGTATCCGCGCAAAGGCATCAACCTCTCCTGTCAGATGGACCCACCCTATGAAACCGACAGCAGGCGGCGCAATCAGGATCACAAGCGTCGGCTGCAACCTTCCCGGCATCGGATCGTGAAAGATCAGGCGGTTCATCACAAGTGTCAGCAGCACGATCCAGAAGATCAGCCCGACCGACAGGAAATACCAGCTGATCTCGGGATAGCCCAATTGAACCCCCGCTATCGGGACAATCACATTGCCCACAGCAGGAATGAACCACGCAGGTGACAGATGCGGGGTCTGGAAGGCACGGTGCCCAATCCACCCTGAGATGACAGCAATCGTCAGCACGCCCTGCACAACGACCCCGACCAGCCACATGATCTCGGCAATTTGGGCTTGATGGGCCAGCGTCAGCGTCGCGAGCAGAAGCAGTGAGATCGAGATCGCTGGGAAAAAGGCCAGCCTGACCGGATGGCTCCATTCCGCACGCACGGCGTGTGGGTGGCGCATCGCTTTGACCGCGTAGATGACCGAGACCGCTATAAAAATAACTGCGGATGCACCAAAAGCCAGACCAGAGGCCAGTGTACCAAGACCGAAAGCCTGCTCTGTCGCACGCAGCGCCAGCGACAGGCCTGCCATTCCCATGACGATCGCGAAAAAGGTCACGGGGAAATGCTCAAGTCGGCTGTGGCTTTTCGCCCGCTCGGGCGATGCTTCTGAAAATGCCGTCATGATGTGTGCTTTCCCGGTTTGGGTCTCTATCGGCCCGGTTCAGTTGGAACACAACATTTTGCTACGGCAATGTCACGTCCTTACAGCAGCGGAACCTTGCTGTTTACCCTGAACAAGTGCTTGCAAGGTGTAGACAAGGATTGCAAGTCCCACGGCCCCGGCGACGGCCACACCGAACAGGACAATGACATCAACCGGACCACCAATATCGCGCAAGCCCGAACTCGTGATCCATTGAACGAAAACCACCGCTGCAACCGCGCCAAAAGGCATCGACAGTTGCGCCAGAAGAAACTTGCGCATCGACAAGGCGCGGTCACGGACCAGCACATAGATATAGGCCAGCGTGATCAGAGCGGCGACGGCAACCATGATCCAGAAAAGGGCGGCGCCGAACATCTCTTCAAAGACGGCCAGCAGGGTTTCGAGTGTAAGTTCGTTCATCGTCGGTGTCCTTTCTCAGGCTTTGCCGCGCAACATGGCGTTATAGGTGGCTTTCAGGGCCACTTCTTTCATCAACCAACTGATCCACAGCTCTTCCAGCGGGGCGATCAGGCCAGGGAAGCTGGGCACAAGGTTGTTGTTGTAATCGAATTCGACCAACATCGCGCGACCCACGCGCGTGATCAGCGGGCATGATGTATAGCCATCATATTCGGCTGTGCCTTCTTTGCCTTCGATCTGGGCGACAAGATGATCCTCGACCACAGGCACCTGCCATTTGACCGAGGCGGCAGTTTTTCCCTTGGGCACGCCTGCCACGTCGCCCAGCGCAAACACGTTGGTATAGCGCGGATGGCGCAGGGTTTTCATATCAGCCTCTACCCAGCCCTGATCTGTCCATTTGTCAGCCCAAGGCAGCGGTGAGTTGCGGATCACCTCGGGGGCGCGCTGTGGCGGAATCACATTGATGAAATCATAAGGTAGTTCGGCCTTGCCATCCGGCGTTGTGAACGTGGCCAGTTTGCGCGCCGGGTCAATCGCTGTCATCACATGGTCGTGCACCACGTTGATGCCGCGATCATCGAACAGCATCCGCACTTTCTCGCTGACGATCGGCACGCCAAACAGGGCCTTGTTATTCGCCGCATAAGTCATTTCGACCTTGCCGCGATTGCCCTTTTTGCGGGCATAGTCATCGGTCAGAAAGGCGTATTTCAGGGGTGCGCCCGCGCATTTCATCTCGGTCGCGGGACGGGTGAACAGCGCTTGCCCCCCGGTCGAGGTGAAACGGTCCATCTCGGCCCATGTCTTGGCGGCATAGTCCGGCCCCGCATAGAGCGCACCAATACCGCTCTGCCCGACCATATCCAGCGAGAATCCCTCGATCGCGGCCCAATCTAGGGTCAGGCCCGTGGCCACGATAAGGTAGTCATAGGGAACAGACTGACCTGAGGCCGTCACGATACGGTTGGCCTCGGGGTCAATTTCGGAGGCGTATTCTGCAATCAGCGCAGCCCCTTTCGGGAGCCAGTCAGCCGTGCCCGAAACCGAATAGCCCGCAGGCTTAAGGCCCGCAGCGATGAGCGTAAAGCCGGGTTGGTACCAATGTTCGGGGCGACCGTCGATCAGCGTGATCTGGGCACCGTCCAACCGCGCGGTCAGGCGGTTTGCCAGAGCGGCACCGGCAGCACCGGCACCGAGAATGACAATCCGCGCCGATGTGTTGATCCGCGCGGCCTGCGCCGGGGCAGTTGATGTCGCTATAAGGGCTGCGGCCCCACCGGCGAGACCGAGGAAAGCGCGGCGCGATGCGCGCAGGTGAGTCGTTTCTGACATGGGGTCCTCCTGATATATGCGATTTATAGCATACATCAGGAAAGACTGACTTGAGATGGATCAAATGCACGACCAGAACTTGGGCTAATGTTGACCCTTGTTCCGGCCTGCCGTCACATCATCCCAAGCAGGCGCGCTGCGTTGTTTTTTAGGATATCAGGGCGTAGTTCATCCTTGATGTCGATCTTGTCGAAATCGGCCAGCCAGCGTTCGGGGCTGATCATGGGCCAATCGGACCCGAACAGTACCTTTTTCTTCAGGATAGAATTGGCATAGCGCACAAGGATCGGCGGGAAGTATTTTGGCGACCAGCCGGACAGGTCGATATAGACATTCGGCTTGTGCTGCGCGACGGCCAGCGCCTCTTCCTGCCAAGGGAAAGACGGATGCGCCATGATGATTTTCATGTCGGGGAAATCCACCGCCACATCATCCAGATACATCGGGTTGGAGTATTTCAGCCGCATCCCGTTACCGCCGGGCATCCCTGATCCCACGCCTGTCTGTCCGGTGTGGAACAGCGCAATTGCGCCTGCCTCCTGAATTGCTTCGTACAGGGGATAGGCAAAACGCTCGTTCGGATAGAAGCCCTGAAAGGTGGGGTGGAACTTGAAGCCCTTGATGCCGTAATGCTCGACCAGACGACGCGCCTCGCGCACGCCCATCTTGCCCTTGTGCGGGTCAATCGAGGCAAAGGGGATCAGGACATCCGCATTCTGGGCGGCAATTTCGGCCACCTCCTCGTTCTTGTAGCGGCGATAGCCGGTCTCGCGTTCCGCATCGACAGGAAAGATCACAGCGGCGATATTCTGTTCGCGGTAATGTGCGGCTGTTTCCTGCATCGTGGGCGGATGCGACCACGGCGCGCCAAAATACTTTGCCATGGTCGATTGCAGATCATCATAGCCATCGTCGGAATGGCAGCCGCAGGGTTCTTCCGCATGGGTGTGAATGTCGATGGCGCGGATCTTGTCGAGGTCGATCATGGGTCAGTCCTTTCGCTATTCCGGTTGGTCGATGCGGCGCAAAAGCGCGACCAGAGTGGTACGTTCTTCAGTTGTCAGCCTGCCAAGCATCACGTCTTCATGGGCCTCTAGAACCGCCAGCGCGGCCCGTCTGCGTTTGACGCCTGCAAGCGTCGCCCGCAGCGCGAAAGATCGCCTGTCGGTCAGAACACGATGCCGCCCGATCAAGCCCGCCTCTTCGAGCGCATCAATGATCAAGACCGTGTTCGACCGCTCCATGTTCAGACTGGCGGCCAGTTGCGACTGGGTCACATCAGGCGTGTCACAGATCACAGAGAGCGCGGAAAAGGTGGTGATACGCAGGCCCAGCGGTTCCAGCTCACGGGCTGCATCTGCCTGCATCAGGTTGGTCGCCCGCTTCATCGTGTAGCCAACCAGCGGGCGCAACCCGCGGTCAAGTCCGACCGTCACAGGCGGGGGCGGCACCTGCTGAAAAGGCTTTGTAACAGGTTCGCGGCTCATGATGTCACCTGAATTCGGGGCTGCGTTTTTGCAAGAATGCTTTCAGGCCTTCCTGCGCGTCAGGGCTGGTCTGGGTCAGAGCCGCGCAAAGGCTTTCGGTGAACAGACCATCTGCCTTGGACATATCCTCGATCCGGGCAAGGGCGTGAATCATCACATAGTTGGACAGGCCTGCATTGCGTGCGATCTTTCCCGCCAGTTCGCGCGCCAGTCCCAGCGCCTCACCCTGCCCCACCGCATAGTGGCAAAGGCCAAGGCGCAAGCCTTCCGCAGCGTCATATTTACGGCCTGTCAGCATCATCTCGATCATCCGGTCCGCACCAAGGATACGTCCGACACGTACCGACGCACCACCGCCGACATAAATACCGCGCCGCCCTTCCGGTAGCTGAAAGATCACGGATGGCTCGGCAATGCGCACATGGGTCGAGGTTGCCAACTCCAGCCCGCCACCAATCACCGCGCCGAACATGGCCGAGACCACAGGCAAGCCTGAAAACTGGATCTTGTCCATCACAGCATGCCAGCCGCGTGAATGGCGCAAGGTGCCTTCCGCATCGCGCGCGACATGTTCGCTCAGGTCCAGACCAGAGCAATAATGCCCCTCCGTCCCCGTCAGGATCACCACTTTGACGCCTTCGGGCGGGTTGGTGAAAAACGCGTCAAGCTCGGACAGAAGCTGGTCATTCATTGCATTGCGCTTGTCAGGGCGGTTCATGGTGAGCGTGGCGACCGGCCCGTCAATCTCGAGTCTGAGGGTCTGCATCATTGATTGGGTCATCTGATCTGCCTTTGGCTATATGTCATAACTATCTGGTCATGACTTGTCTTGCGATTTGGTCCCGGTCCCGACGACATTGGCGGGACCGGGCAGAAGTTCAATACATAAGACGCAGGGCAAACAAGGTGATGCCCGGGAACAGGACCAGAAGGATCACGCGGATGATGTCGGATGCAACAAAATACATCACCGATTTGTAGGTTTCGATCATCGGCGTCAGCCGGTCCATCGAATTGATCACAAACAGGTTCATCCCGACAGGGGGCGTGATCAATCCAACTTCGACAACGATCAGCACAAGAATACCGAACCAGATCGCCACCTCTTCGGTTGTCATACCAAAATCCAGCGCGACAATAATCGGAAAGAAGATCGGTATCGTCAGCAAGATCATAGACAGGCTGTCCATCACTGCGCCAAAAACCAGATAGAGAAGCAGAACCAGCGTCAGCACCATCCACGGGCTGAGGCCAAGACCGACAACGTAGCTCGACAATTCCTGCGGCACCTGCGTCAGCGCCAGAAAGCCGTTATAGAATGCGGCACCCAGCACAATGAAGAAGATCATCGCAGTGGAGCGGGCCGTTGCCATGAAACTGCCGACAAAACTGTGCCGGTTCAGGCCACCATTGGCAAAGGCGATCAAGCCCGTGCCCAGCGCACCCACGGCCGCCCCTTCGGTGGGCGTGAACACACCCATATAGATACCGCCCACAACAACGATGAATACGGTCAGCACGGGCCAGACATCGCGCAGCGCACGCATTCGTTGACCATAGGGCATCCGCTCTCGCGGGGTTCCCGCCTCGTCCGGGTGAATGCGGGCATAGATCGCGATTGTGACCATATAGCCGATGGCCGCCAGAATGCCGGGAATGAAGGCCGACAGAAACAGCTTGGCGATGTTCTGTTCTGTCAGGATCGCATAGATCACCAGGATGACCGAAGGCGGAATCAAGATGCCCAGCGTCCCACCAGCAGCCAGCGTCGCAGTCGAGAAACCGCCGGAATAGCCATAGCGCTTCAGTTCAGGCAAGGCGACCTGGCTCATGGTCGCTGCGGTGGCCAAAGACGAGCCGCAGATCGCGCCAAAGCCGGCACAAGCCCCCACAGCGGACATGGCAACGCCACCCTTGCGGTGCCCCAGCCAGCTTTCAGCGGCCTTGAACAACGATTGCGACATGCCGCCCAACGTGGCGAAATGGCCCATCAGCAGGAACATCGGGATAATCGACAGCGAATAGCTGGAAAAGGTCGAATAGGTTTCGGATTTCAACCGCGCGAAACCCATGTTGAAACTGCCAGTGACAAAAAACAGGCCGAACAGTCCGACAAGGAACATGGCAAGACCGATCGGCACACGCAGAAAGATCAGGATCAGCAGGGCGGGAAAAGACGCCATCCCAAGTTCAAGATTGGTCAATGATCTGCCCCTCCGACGGACATGATGGTGCGATTGCCGAAAAACTCGGCCAGTCTGACAAAGGCGACATAGATGCCCACAAAAGCGGACACGACGGCGGCGGACAGGCTGGCGGCGTAGGACCACCAGATGGGAAACTGGATCAGAAATGTCGTTTCGCGGTACTGCATCTTGGACAGCATGCCCTCGTAAAGCTGTAATGCGATCAAGATCAGAACGGCTGCGAATACAATATCGACAACCATCTGGATCAGACGGTTCACACGCACTGACAGACCCGAGGTAAAGATATCCACAGTCGCATGACCACCTGTGATCTGACAGAAGGGGATGAAGGCGAAGATAGCAAAAGCGACACCAGCCTCGACCAGTTCAAAATCGCCCAGTATCGGCCCCACACCTGTGCTGAGCAAAGTTCGGGTAAAATCGCCCAGAACCGCGACGACCGGGGCGGAATGCAGCAGCGTATTCACCGCCCGGCCCAGAACCGACGTGCAAATCAGCAGGATCAGCGCGGTCAGGACAAGTCCGCCCAAAACCGCCATGAATCTGGCCAGACCATTCATAAAACCGTGCATCGGACTGATGTTCCTTCAGTTTCAATTTCGGACGGTAAATTTGGTCCCGCAGCGAATGCGCCGCGAGACCAATGATTGCGTTTTTGTCAGTTGCTGTGCTTGGCAATCAAGGCCTTGGCCTGATCGACGACGGCCTGTCCATCATATCCGGCTTTGTTCAGATCCGCGATCCAGGTTGCTTCGACACCCGCTGCGGCCGCTTTCCACTCGGCCACCTGTTCGGGGGTCAATGTAATGATGTTGTTGCCACGGTCCTTTGCAATCTGCATCGACGGCTCGTCCGCGCCGGCCATCGTCTTGCCCGCGAAAGCCGAAAATTCCAGCCCGGAGTTCTCATCGATCACTGCTTTCAGATCATCGGGCAGGCTGTCATATTTGTCCTTGTTCATCGCGAAAATGAACGAGGTTGTATAAAGCGACTCGTCCCCGAAACCGGTGTGGTTGTTCACCAGTTCGGCCACTTTCAACGAGGCGGTCACTTCCCACGGGATCACCGCCGCGTCTATCACGCCCTTGGACAGCGATTCTGGAATGGCAGGCACCGGCATACCGATCGGTGTTGCACCCAGCGCCGCAAACATCGACGTTGTGGTCCGCGTAGGTGCGCGCAGTTTCACACCGTTGAGATCCGACACGGATGTGATCGGGGTCTTGGAATGGATCAGACCTGGACCATGCACCCAGACGGCCAGCGTCTTGAAATCCTTATATTCAGTGTCGAGCATATTGGCTTCGGCGAATTCCCAATAGGCGCGGCTTGTGGCTTCGGCATTGGTCATCATGAAGGGCAGTTCAAACACTTCGGCCTGCGGAAAGCGGCCGGGGGTGTAACCCGCAACGGTCCAGACGATATCGGCGACACCGTCAATTACCTGATTGATCAATTCGGGCGGCGTTCCACCCAGTTGCATCGACGGATAACGATCGATCTTGATGCGGCCATCGCTGTCAGCTTCGACCTTGTCAGCCCACACATCCAGCACCAGCTTTGGCACATTGGCCTGAGCGGGCAGAAACTGGTGCAGTTTCAGCGTCACTTCCTGCGCATGGGCTGCAACGCTCATACCTGCCAACACAGCGGCAGATGCAACGGTACGCAGGGCTATTTTCATAAATGTCATGTCATGATCCTCCCAAAGGATGTGGTAAAACCGTCCCGTTTTTGGGATCGGGCCTTTCTATTCCGGGCCTCGCCCCCCTCCTCAGGGTTCGAAGTCCGGCTGACGTGCCGGATGCGCATCGGCAAACTCCGGCAATGCCTCACAGCGCGCATGTATTTCCGTGATACGCTTTAGATGGCTGATATCCACGCCGAAGCGTGCTGCGGAAAAGACTTGTGGGATCAGGCAGATATCGGCCAGCCCCGGTGTTTCGCCAAAACAGAATGCCGTCTCTCGATCCCGCCGCGCCAGCAGATTTTCGCAAGCCTCCAGACCTTCAAGCTGCCAGCGGGTCAACCATTTCTTGGTCACCTCTGCGTCTGCGCCGAATTCATCCGCCAGATATCCAAGCACGCGCAGGTTTTGCAGCGGGTGTATCTCGCAGGCGATGACCTGCGCAAAGGCGCGCACGCGGGCACGCTCCAGCGGATCTGTCGGCAGGAGGGGCGGTTCAGGATAGGTTTCATCCAGCCATTCGAGAATCGCCAGCGATTGGGTCAGATCGTCCCCGTCATCGGTGATCAAAACCGGCAGGAGCTTTTGCGGGTTGATCTGGGCAAATTCCGGTGACTTTTGCGCGCCCTTCTTCAGGTGGACAGACTCAAACGCATAGTCCAGGCCCTTGAGATTGAACGCAATACGGCAACGATAGGAGGTCGAGCTACGATAGTAGCCATAAAACTTCATGCCCTGCCCTCCGGACGGGCGGTGACGACCATCTGTCTCATGAGCCCTCCTCCCAAAGGTTCCCGCGAATAGGAAGCATGCGTATAGTTATGCCTGACCTGTATCTCTTACCGTATTTAGGATAGTTGGCCAAGCAGTTCTTTGTCCGCTGGACCAGCGCCGCCCCCCTCATCAAAACCGACCGCTTGGTTGACTTTGCTAATCAAGGCCGCTGCTGTCAAGTGCGAAGTGCCAAAACAAGCATAGGCCCGAGCATTGCCAGTAGCAAAACAAAAGGGCCGATCCCAAGACCGGCCCTTTCCTGACTATGGTTGCGATGTGCCGTTCAGTTCAGCGCGGCATCGCTGATCACATGGGTCCAGGCGCCTTCTGGCGTTTTGGTAATTACCGGTTCGTCACCGGCAGCCAAAAGGGTGGCGACTGTCCGCTCGTAATCCGCGGGGTCCAGCGCGCCATTCGAGCCTGCGGTCAACTTGGCGACTTCACCCATCATACGCTTCTGGTGTGCTTCCGTTTGTGCGCCGGTCTGGTCGTTCTCCAGAACGATCATCGCCGCTTCATCCGGATTCTCCTCGGCGTATTTCCAGCCCTTCATCGAAGCACGCACAAAACGGGTCATCTTGTCGACAAAGGCCGGATCGCTCAGGTTCGCTTCCAGAACATACAGACCATCTTCCAATGTCGCGACGTCCTGATCTTCATACTTGAAGGTCACCAGCTCTTCCGGAGTCACGCCTGCATCAATGACCTGCCAGTATTCGTTGTAGGTCATTGTCGAGATGCAATCGGCCTGACGCTGGATCAGCGGATCGACGTTGAAGCCCTGTTTTAGAACCTCGACTCCGTTCTCGCCTTTGCCATCGGTGGAAATCCCCATCTTGCTCATCCAGCTCATGAAGGGGAATTCATTGCCGAAAAACCAGACGCCAAGTGTGCGGTTCTTCAGGTCATCCGGCGTCTCGATGCCGGCATCCTTCCAGCATGTCAGCATCATGCCAGAAGACTTGAACGGCTGGGCGATGTTCACCATCGGCAGGCCCTTCTCACGCGCAGCCAAAGCGGCGGGCATCCATTCCACTGTCACGTCCGCGCCACCACCGGCAAGAACCTGCGTCGGTGCAATGTCGGGGCCACCCGGCAGGACAGTGACGTTCAGATCCTCTTCAGTATAGAACCCTTTATCGAGGGCGACATAGTAGCCCGCAAACTGGGACTGTGTGACCCATTTCAACTGTAATGTCACATCATCTGCAGCCCAAACGGGGGCTGCGGCCATACCCATAACGATGGTCGCACCGGTTATCATTTTCTTCATGTTTTCATACTCCTTGTTGAACGTCTTTTTTGCCCGGCCTCAACGGCTTCTTGTTGACTGCTTGTTTACCTGCGTTGGGACGGATGCCAGAAGGTGACAGCCCTCTCGATCGTCACAACGATACCATAAAATGTGGTGCCCGCGATGGCGGCAACGATGATCTCGGCCCAGACCAGATCAATCGAAAGACTGCCAACCCCGGTCGAAATACGAAATCCCATGCCGCGCGTGGGCGAGCCGAAATATTCCGCAACGATAGCGCCGATCAGTGCCAGTGTCGTGGCAATTTTCAATCCGTTGAAGATGAAAGGCATCGCCGCCGGCAGCCGCAGTTTCAACAGCGTCTGGGCGTAACCCGCGGCATAGGTCCGCATCAGATCACGCTGCATCGTATCGGTCTCGCGCAGGCCCTGCACCGTATTCACGAGGATCGGAAAAAACACCATGACCACGACCACAGCAGATTTGGACTGCCAGTCAAAGCCGAACCAGCTGACAAGGATCGGGGCGATCCCGACAATCGGCAGGGCTGCCACGAAATTACCCACAGGTAACAGGCCACGCGTCAGAAAAGACGATCGGTCGATCAGAACTGCCGTGACAAAAGCCGCAGTGCTGCCGATGGCAAAGCCGGTCAGCGCGCCCTTGAGAACGGTCTGGCGAAAATCCTCCCACAGGATGCCGGTGGACCGCGCAAAGGTCTGCGCCACGGTCGATGGCGCAGGCAGGATCACGGGGGATACGCCAAGCCCGCGTACCAGCCCTTCCCAAAGGACCAGAAGTGTCACGCCGAACAGCACTGGCACGAATATCCGCACGGGGCGGGTGCTGCTCAATGCCGAGTTCGCAAGCACCGCGTTCAGCGCCCATGCACCGGCCCAGAACACCAAGGCAAGGACCAGCCAACTCATCCCGACATCCCCATGCGGCGCAGGGTGATGCGCTGTGTCAGATCCAGCAAAGTCACCAGCAAGCCTGCCAATATGGCTGCGGCGACAAGTGCGGCCCAGATGGCCAGCGGTGTTCCGAACTGGTCTCCGATCAGGATGCGCGCGCCCAAGCCGCTGATCGCCCCTGTCGGCAACTCGCCCACGATGGTGCCCACAAGCGCCGCAGCGATCCCCACTTTGAGCGAGGTGAACAGATACGGCACCGAAGACGGCAGACGCAGCTTGAGAAAAGCGTGAAAGCCCGAAGCGTTATAGGTTTTCAGCAAATCAAGCTGGGCATGCGCAGGCGAGCGCAGCCCCTTGACCATGCCAACAAGCACCGGAAAATAACACAAGTAAGCCGAGATGATGGCCTTGGGCACGATCCGGTCCTGAATACCCAATTGCGACGACACCACAATGATCATTGGCGCAAGCGCTACAATCGGCACTGTCTGACTGATGATAGCCCAAGGCATCAGGCTCATGTCCACCACACGTGAATAGACGATAGCCACGGCCCCCAGAATCCCCAGCGTGGTGCCCAAGGCAAAGCCCCAGATCGTCGATTGCAGCGTGATCCAGCCGTGATAGATGAGCGAGCGCTTCGACATCCCGCGTCCGTTCAACACCATGTCCCCGGTTGTTTTCCACAACTCTGTTCCCACTTGCACTGGCGTCGGCAGTCGCGGTCGTTCCATAGTAAATGTCTCGGTCAGATGTTCGGAATTGCGGGCCATCAGCATCCAGACCGACACTTTCTGACGCTCCAACGCGGTTGCCGGTTCCAGCACAGCGCCGGCCCGTTGCGCCTGATCCAGCGCGACACGAACGTTCATAGGAGCAACTGCAGCATACCAGATTGCCACAATTGCCAGAAGAACCGTCAGGATCGGCAGCGCGTTTCTCATCGCGGCGCGCCTTGCGGTCCGGCGCGTTGACAGCACTTACATATCATAAGCATGCCCCGCCCGTAGACCATCGCGCACGCGATGCGCGATCTCGAGGAATTCCGGGCTGTCGCGGATCTCCAGCGGGCGCTCTTTCGGCAAGGGACTGTCGATCACATCGGTGATGCGCCCCGGACGCGGCGACATAACAACGATCTTGGTAGACAGGTACACAGCCTCGGGGATCGAATGGGTCACGAAACAGATCGTCTTATTGGTGCGCGCCCAAAGCTTCAAAAGCTGCTCGTTCAAGTGATCGCGCACGATCTCGTCCAGCGCGCCAAATGGCTCGTCCATCAGCAGGATATCCGCATCAAAGGCCAGCGCGCGGGCGATACTGGCGCGCTGCTGCATGCCCCCCGACAACTGCCAAGGGTACTTCTTCTCGAACCCGCCCAACTCGACCAGTTCCATCACGCGCTTGACCCGGGCTTCCTGATCGGCGCGGTCATATCCCATGATCTCCAGCGGCAGGCGGATGTTGCCGCCAATGGTCCGCCAGGGATAAAGCCCCGCCGCCTGAAACACATAGCCATAGGCCCGCGCCTTGCGCGCCGCCTCGGGCGAGGTGCCATTCACCGTGATATGTCCCGCTGTCGGCTGTTCCAGATCCGCCATCACCCGCAGGAATGTGGTCTTGCCGCAACCGGATGGCCCGATAAAACTGACAAAATCGCCCTTGTCGATATCAAGCGAGATATCTTGCAACGCATGGACCGGCCCATCACCGGTCTGAAAGGTCAGATCAAGGCCCTTGGCGCTGATCACGGGTGCGGTAGTCAAATTAGTCTTCTCCTGCTGGCCAAAATATTGGCTGGCCCCGGTCCTCTTTATCAAGTCCGGTCTGTTTTGTGTTCGCGTCACCGCTGCCCGAAATCAGATCCCTGCCGGAATATTCATCGGATCTCGCTTAATCATCTTGGGCGCTGTCACGTCCTTCCATTTGCTCAGCGCGACACTGGCAGATGGAAAGGCCGGGCGCGGCACGAATTTGCCCCGTCCCGGCTGTGGCTGGCTGTTTTGCCCCCAGGCCCAGATCACTTCGCCACGGCTCAGCGTATAGCGGCTCTGTGCCTTGACCTTGAACCCTTCAAAGACGTTGTAGTCCAGCACGGAATGATGGTTCGACGCGCTGATCGTCTTGCTGATCTTCGGGTCCCAGACCACGATATCCGCATCAGCACCTTCCACAATTGCCCCTTTCTTGGGATAGATGTTCAGGATCTTGGCCACATTCGTGCTAGTAGCCGCCACAAATTCATTCGGTGTCAGCCGGCCTGTCTCGACGCCTTCTGTCCAAAGAACGGCCAGACGCTCCTCCAGCCCGTTGGACCCGTTGGGAATGATCCGGAAATCGTCGCGCCCCGCCCGCTTCTGTGCGGTGCTGAAGGCGGCGTGGTCCGTGGCCACCACTTGCAAAGACCCTGCCTGAAGCCCTGCCCACAGGCTATCCTGATGCGCCTTGTTGCGGAACGGTGGGCTCATCACGCGCCGCGCGGCATGGTCCCAATCCTTGTTGAAATACTCGGACTCGTCCAGCGTCAGGAACTGGATCAACGGCTCGCCGTACACCCGCATCCCCTTTTGGCGCGCGCGCCGTATCGCCTCATGCGCCTGTTCGCACGACACGTGCACGATATACAAAGGCACACCCGCGGCATCGGCGATGGTAATGGCACGGTTGGCCGCCTCACCCTCGAACTCCGGCGGGCGGGAATAAGCATGCCCTTCGGGTCCGGTGATCCCCTGATCAAAGAATTTCTGCTGCATCTCGGCCACCAGATTGCCGTTCTCGGCATGGACCATCGGCAAAGCTCCCAGCTCGGCGCAGCGTTTGAACGAGGCGAACATCTCGTCATCCTCGATCATCAGCGCGCCCTTGTAGGCCATGAAATGCTTGAAACTGTTGACCCCCATCTCGACCGCGTCTTTCATTTCGGCAAAGACAGTCTCGTTCCAGCCGGTGATCGCCATGTGATAGCCGACATCGGAACAGATCTGCGGCGCGCTCTTGCGGTGCCATTCATTGATCGCGTTCTTGATGCTGCCATCGGCACCCGGCAGGCAGAAATCCACGATCATCGTGGTCCCGCCCACGGCGGCGGCCCATGTGCCGCTCTCGAAGGTTTCAGCCGCTGTGGTGCCCATGAACGGCATTTCAAGATGCGTATGCGGATCAATCCCGCCGGGGATCACATAGGCCCCTTCCGCGTCAATATTTCGTCGCCCTTCAGATCCTCGCCGATCTGCTTGATCACCTCGCCTTCGATCAGCACATCGGCCTTCCATGTGCGGTCCGCTGTGCAGACCATGCCGCCCTTGATTACCTTCGTCATATCCATTCTCCCTGTCGCAGGATGCGGGGCTTTGCGGCCCCTGCTTCTTCTTGCTTCAAATATCCAAAACCGCGGCACGCCTCATTCGGCAACACCCGCAGTCTCGACCACCGCGTGCAGCAGCACATCACAGCCCGCGCGCGCCCAGTCCTTGGTGATCTCCTCGGCCTCGTTATGGCTCAGCCCGTCCACACAGGGCGTCATGATCATCGCGGTCGGTGCTACGCGGTTGATCCAGCAAGCGTCGTGTCCGGCACCCGAGATCACGTCCATATGGCTGTAACCCAGCCGCTCGGCCGCAGCACGGATCGCCTTGACACAACCCTCGTCAAAAGCGGGCGGATCGAAGGCACCTGCGACTTCGGCCTCGAACTGGCAGCCCAGCGCCTCGCAGATGCCGGGCGCTTTCTCCATCAGTTCCGCGGCCATCGCTTCCAGCGTTTCCAACACATGGCTGCGGAAATCCACGGTAAAGACCACTTTTTCGGGGATCACATTGCGACTGTTGGGATAGACGTCGATATGCCCGATCGCGCCAACGGCGGCAGGCTGGTGCTTCATTGCGATCTCGTGCACCAGTTCGGTGATCTGCGCCAATCCGCGCCCTGCGTTGCGGCGCATCAGCATCGGCGTTGATCCGGTGTGCTGGCCTTTGCCCGTCACGGTGCATTGCACCCAGCGCAAGCCCTGGCCATGGGTGACGACGCCGACATCCTTGGCTTCCGCCTCCAGAATGGGGCCCTGTTCGATATGCAGCTCGTAATAGGCGTGCATCTTGCGGGCACCGACAGGCTCGTCACCTTTCCAGCCGATCCGCTCCAACTCGTCACCAAAGCGCAAGCCTTTCGCATCCACACGGTCCTTGGCCCAGCTTTCCTCCAGCACGCCCGCGAATACACCGGATGCAAGCATGGCGGGGGCAAAACGTGCACCTTCCTCATTCGTCCAGTTTACCACCACGATCGGGTGGCGTGTGCGGATGTCCAGATCGTTCAGCGTCCGCAGGATCTCAAGCCCGCCCAACACACCCAGAACGCCATCATATTTTCCGCCCGTCGGCTGTGTATCCAGATGGCTGCCCACATAAACAGGCAGCGCATCAGGGTCTGTCCCTTCACGCCGGGCAAACATGTTGCCCATGGTATCCAACCCCATGGAGCAGCCAGCATCCTCACACCATTTCTGGAACAGGGCGCGCCCTGCGGCGTCGTCATCCGTCAGGGTCTGGCGGTTGTTGCCGCCCGCAATCCCGGGACCGATCTTGGCCATATCCATCAGGCTGTCCCACAGACGGTCCGGGTTGATCTTGAGGTTCTCACCGGGTGCGGGCATTGCAATTCTCCAAGTTCATTCATTCATCCCACGGCTTGGACCAAGCCCGAGCGACACATCCGTGTGATCGTGCCTACCTGCAGAAAGGTGACTTTGCCGTGTTGTTTTTTACCATTTGGTAAATTGACGATTGCAACCCGCAGCACCTGTGTCAAGATTTGTCTTGAAGACGCTGACAGACAGGTCATTGAGACATCGTCGAATGATGAATTTCGCAGCAGTGTGAGGGCTGATGAAAGACGCAAGCAGAGCGGATGGCAGGCGCGCGAAAGAACCGCGCGCTGATCCTGTGGTCAAGCGTAGCCGCATCCAGACCCGCAACCGCAAGCGCATTCTCGACGCGGCGCTGGATGTGTTTTCCGCCCACGGGTTCCGTGGCGCGACGCTGGACCAGATCGCAACCGAAGCGGGGCTGTCCAAGCCCAACATCCTTTATTATTTCGATGGCAAGGAGGCGATCCATGTCACGCTTCTGAACCAGTTGATGGAAACATGGCTGGACCCGCTGGAACAGCTTGATCCGGCAGGCGTGCCGCTGGACGAGATCCTTGCCTATGTCCGGCGCAAACTGGATATGGCGCAGGCCTATCCGCGCGAAAGCCGCCTGTTTGCCAATGAAATCCTGCAAGGTGCCCCGCGCATGGCCCCGCATCTTGAGGCGCGGTTGAAACCGCTGGTGGATGTCAAAGCCGCGCTGATCGCGGACTGGGCCGGGGCAGGCCGCATCGCGCCCGTCGACCCGCGCCACCTGATCTTCTCGATCTGGGCCACGACCCAGCACTATGCGGATTTCGAGGCGCAAGTGAACGTCCTGATGCCCGAAGGCGGGGTCTTTCCGGGGGCGGCAGAGTATCTGGAAACGATGTATCGGCGGATGCTGACGGTTTGATGTGAGGGGTGTCCCGAGGTGGGGCGTTTTGTGGAGGTAATGATTTCAATGGGTTGGGTTGAGGCGTAAGGGAGTTTTTCGGGTGTGTTGGGAAACCCTAAACACACGGTTCGTTCGGCGTCGCATGGCGGATATCAGTCGGTTTGTGTGACTTCGGCTTTTGTGACGCAAAAAGAGTTAGATCTTTAATTTTAGAGTACATAAAATTTCGCAATATGCGTTGCTATAGGAACGTCTGATCAACGACTTTGGTGCGCCGATATGGCGACGTGATCGCTCTAATCGGCCGCAAGCGAGGTTTTCTGACCGGATATTGCCGTTTTTGGCCGGCCGAAGGGCCGATTTCTTGGTTTTTAGGCAGACTCGTCCTCACGCCATCAGCCTCCGTCGCACCAGAAACAGGTTGCCGAGCGCGAATAGCGTGAAGAGCTGGGCGCGGTTCTTGGCAAGGCCGCGGTAGCGGGTCTTCACGTGGCCGAATTGGCGCTTGATGACGCGGAATGGATGCTCGACCTTCGCGCGCACCGTAGCGATAATCCGGTTGATCCGCTCGTCTACAGGATGCAGAGCGCTGCCTTTCGGCGCCTTGCGCATGACACCCCAGACCTTGCCCGGGCCCTTGAATGCGGCCTCGCACTCGGCGCTGACATAGCCCTTGTCTGCCCAGACCGAGGTTTCGCCCCCATGGAGCAATTCATCCCAGACCTGACTGTCGTGCAGCTTGGCGGTCGATGTCTCGAGGCTGTGGGTCACGCCGCTCTCGGCGTCCACACCTATGTGGGCTTTCATGCCGAAATACCAGTCATTGCCCTTCTTGGTGGATGACATCTCGGGGTCACGCTTGCCTGCCTTGTTCTTGGTCGAGGATGGCGCATCAATGATCGTCGCGTCCACCAGCGTGCCCGAGCGCAGGGTGACCCCCTTGTCGGCCAGATGTGCGTTCACATCAGCAAAGATCGCTTCAGTCAGTCCGTGCCGTTCCAGCAGATGGCGGAAGTTTAGGATGGTGGTCTCGTCCGGGATGCGGTCGTCACCGAGTTCGATCCCGGCAAAGCGCTGCATCGCCTCGCTGTCATAGAGGGTTTCTTCGGCCATCGGGTCGCTCAGCGCATACCAATTCTGAAGGAAATACACGCGCAGCATTGTCTCCAGTGGCATCGGCGGGCGGCCACCCTTCGGCCCAGCCTTGGGATAATGCGGCGCGATCAGCGACAGCAGGCGACCCCACGGCACAACCGCATCCATCTCCAACAAGAAAAGTTCTCGCCGCGTTTGCTTCTTTTTCATCGCATCGCGAAGACCGGGAAAGGCGGGCTGTTTCGGCATCGGTAGGGCTCCATACAGGGAAGCTTAATTCTACCAGATCATGCCAAAAAAGGGAGGTTTTTCAGATGCTCCATAGGTTCAGAAGTCCGGTAATGATATCCCCGGACGCATGAATATATCTTTTCTCAAGGAAAACGCTTTTTTGATGAGTTGCGACCATTTGCCTTGCTATGCCAACAGTTGCATCGCGATCGTCTTTGTGAGTTACCTTTTTGAAACCGGCCTCCATTAACTCTGTTTTCGTGTATCCAAGAAGTCTGCAGAGGGCAGGATTTACGTCTAACCAAGTTCCATCCATCGCCGTCAAAGCCATACCAATGGGCGAGTGCTCCATCGACGCTCGAAAACGACGTTCGCTATCCTGGAGTGTGGCTAGTACAGTTTCGGCAACTTCAACCATGCCAGTTCCCTCTGCTCGAGACGGATCAGGATCAAGATCAGTTCGAAATACATCGGTCATTCAGCCTGTCTCCTCAGTAACTAGACCGCTGTTTGGATTAAACAGCCAGCGTGGTATTGTCTATCCAAGAGAAACGGCTCTGGTCCCTAAACTGATACGGTCGGCCAGCGCGCCAGCGCACGCTACCTCAAACGTGAAGGTCAACACAGAAAATGCTGAACAGGGACCTGCGGGATTTGGCGACTGACAAAAGAGCCTCCCACCGGACACGTCACGGTCTGGCACTAACATGGACTTGATTGACATCTAAAATTTCCGGGGAAATGGCGAAGAGGTCGGCCTTTTGCTGTTCTTTCATGCCTGTCAACTCCAACGCGCCGATAAACGGTGTTTCGCTTGCCAATTCGTCAGAGAAACTCGCCTCGTGTTCATCAAGAAGAAAGTGAATGTGAATGAATGCCGTTATTTGCAAAACATCGGCTTTCAGGTTTTTGCCGCATTGATTCAGCGCAGAGCGAAAAAAACCCAAGTAGCGTGCCCATCAGCAGCACCGGCATGGCAAGGCGAGGCAAGGCGACACAGACCTTGGTGATACCCCCCTTCCGGACAGTCAAGGCGGCCCGTTGACTGGCAAGACACTGGACACCCAACCGACCTGACTGCAGACACGGTGGCCGATTCATGACCAGATCAAGGCTCGACCCTGAAGTGAACAAATTGCATACAGACAGCTGGCTGGATTTTACAACGCTCCGGTCAGTGAAAGCATGCTCTGGACGCAGTTTCGGGTAAAACCAACCATTCATATTCGGAAAAAATCGAGTGTGCACAGCTCGAATATCCCGAACGATTTTTCGGAAGCTATTCACAGCCAGATCACCCGTATTGAGAGTTAAGCGTATCACTCTATTGAATTTCAGCAGAAAAAAATTATATATACCGAATTGGAAAATTTAGGAGCTGGAATGACCGAGAAAAACGCGGATAAGGGATATATTGCTGTACTGGGCTGGAGCCTGCGCTGTATTGATGCTTTGGAAAAATTTGACAGACGCTATGTTATAGTTGCTCCTGAATGGGCGGAAGCCTATGCAGTCGAGCACGATGTGCCCTTTGTCAAATGGGATTTCGAACGGTTGAACGACCGATCGCACGAACTGGCCTCCACTTTGAAAGATATGGGTGTTGATGTAGCGATTCCGCTGTTCGAAGAAACAGTGGAATGGGCGGGTGCCGTGAATTCTGTTTTAATGAAAAACCCACGTTTGTTGGGTCAATCCATGTTGTTCCGCGACAAGTCACTCATGAAGAGGCGGGCGCAGCTTGGCGGCATCCGTGTGGGAATTTTTGAAGAGGCTATGGATCAGACGGATGTTATCCGCTTTCTGAAGCGTGTGAACCAGACTTTGCTGAAGCTGGACGGTGACCCGAATGATCCAATTCATTTCAAGGCGTTCGACAAAGCGGGGTGCTTGGGGCACCGGGTGATCCGCACGGCGGATGATGTTGCTACAATTTCGGACGATGAATTTCCCGCTTTATTGGAAAGTCATCTGGACGGTTGGGAATTTGCGGTCGAAGCCTGGATCAAGGATGGAAAGATTCAGTTTCTTAATATTTCTGAGTATGTAACCCTTGGTTATTCAGTATTCGTGCCCGCCACACCCGAATTAGAGAAATGGCGAGGGAAAATTACAAAAGAAATTGAGAAGCTTATTGAAGTTTTCGACATCGATTTCGGCTTCATCCATCCTGAATATTTTGTGACCTCGGATGGAACGATGTACTTTGGCGAGGTTGCCTATCGTCCACCGGGCTTCAACGTGTTCGAACTGTTGGAACGGGCCTATGACTTCAACGCTTATCAGGCGCTGGTTGTGGTCTTTGATCCGAAGACCAAGCAAGACGAACTGGACGCGTTCTTTCCGACCGCAGTCGAGGATGCCAAGGGCCATGCCGGTTGCTTTGGTGTCTATCCACGTCGTCGCGTGGTCAGTGAACTGCAGATCCCTGAAGAGACTGAGAACCACCCCTATTTCGATTTTCACGAGCTTCACGCGCCGCTGGAAACGACTGTGACCAAGCGGACTGCTTTTGGGACACATTGGGGGCTGGTATACTTCTTTGGCGATGATGCCGTGCAAATGCGCGACTTGCTGAAAGCGCAGGAAGACGTAGACTACTATCTCTGACGGATTGAGTGATCCATTTCGGACGCCGCGACAACATATTGGCGTTTTGGGCAGCAATGATTTCGTGTGCGACCCACGTACCTTTTGCAGCGCAAACGCAGTCGTGGCGTTTCGAGTGACGTTTGGAACACGATAGCGCGCGACGCCCTCCTGACGTGGAGCCATTTTGCCACGTGATCTTATCGCATCATTGCACTGACGGTCCTGCGCAGTCACGTTGCGTGCAACTTTGGAACAGGGGGCGACATCGTGGCCGAAGCTGAAATGACGATACATCATCACGGCGACGTGGGTCTTCAACCGTTGCTCGACAGGCTGGACCGCCAAACCGCACAACTTCAGGGTGCCTCGCGGATCGGCAAGCCTGATCAGGCGTTGCGGGTTCTGGATGCGGCGCGCCTCGTGCTGCGTCATCCGGAAGGGTTACCTGAATTGCGCGCTCGGGCGGCCACGCTGGATGCGGCGGGCCTGTTTGCCGGGACGGATTGGGGCATGCCGGCAAATCTGCTTCCAGGTCTTGTGGGTCATACACTGACCTATGCAGCCCCGCCGACCATCACACTTGAGGCGATGAGTCTCCTGCGGTTTCTGACCATCGCCAAGGATGGCCACATTGACCCGGATCTGCCCCTTGCCAAAGCCGAGCAATTCCTGACGCAGGTTCTGGCGCTGAATCTGGACAGGGTGTTGGGTCAGGCCATGTCCGAGGCGCGGCGCGACGCTCAGGGACCGCTAAGCCCGGCAATAGATCGGTTGATGCACTATCTTTTGCAACAGATAGGTTCGGGCGGTATTCTAGACCTTCTGATTGACGAGGTCTGGCGGATCATGGCGCAACGGCCTTTGCAGGTCGATCATGTCAAAACGATGGTTTCGCAGATCGCTACAGCCATGCAATCAGGCACCGCCAGCGGTGGTGAGGTGCATCGCGGCGCCGACCGTCTGATCAGCGCTTTGTTTGGACCCAGCACCCTCAGCCGGGATGATCCGGGGATAGACATCTATCTGGAACGGCTGACTCGCGCTGATGACCGCACTTTGCAGGATGAAGCCTATGCAATGGCGCGGGCGATGCATGACACCGGGCTGGTCTCGACCTATCACGCGGTTTTTCTGCGCTGGACGCTGGAAGCCGAAAATGCCCGCATGCTTCCCGATGCGCTGGGACTGTCCAGCACCGGACTGGACTCGTTGCGCTGTTATGAAGCCTTGGTACGTGCCATGATTGAAGCGGCGATCCGCCCCGGCACGGCGCAAGGGGTGTACGGTCTGTCCCTGTTGCTGGAACGCGGTATTTTGTACTCGCCTCCAATCGCGCCCTCGCTCTGGCGACTGCTTGAAACGCCCTTGAGCGTGGATTGCACGGCAGCTCTGGAAGAGGCTGGGGCTTCAGACCTGCCCGCAAAAATGCATCTGATCGCAGGAGCACTGATGCTACTCGGCCAACCTTTGGGCGTGGGTCAAGGCAACAACCCCACCTGCCAATCTGCCCGTGCGCTTTCGATGTGGGCATTGAACGATCCCGATTATCTGTTGTGGCTGATTGTGCAGGTCTGCCGCAGCGACCGTTTGCTGATGCATTTCGAGGGCAAGCCATTGGACACGGCAACCTTGCCCCTTGGCCTTGCGCTGTCCATCCCACTGGATGCCGATCCGGTATCAGTGCTACTGGTGCCGCATCTAGACCGCGCCTATGCCGAGATGGGCCGCCGCTGTGCCGACCGGATGGAAGATCCACATCGCTGGATCAATCCCGAATTGCATGGCTGGTGGGTCGGGCGCGAATTTCACATCGCCGTGGATGTGGCTACGGGCGCCCTCAAGGATTACGAGGAATTCCTGCGGGCGTTTCACGCAGCCTATCATCCACTATACAATGGCAACCAGCCGGTGATCCATCCACAGCCAGCCGGCATCGCTGTGACGGCTGCAACCGGATCCTTTATCGGCTGGCATGCGATCACGTTGATCCGCGTGGGTCTGGACCCAGAGGACAGGATGCGTGTCTACTTTTTCAATCCCAACAACGACAGCGGACAGGATTGGGGGCATGACGTGGTCGTATCGACGCAAGGCTGTGGAGAGCGCTTTGGCGAGGGATCGCTGCCTTTCGGAGAGTTCGCTTCGAGGCTGTACCTGTTTCATAACGACGGGTTAGCACCACTAGCCTCTGTGCCCGTGGCAGATCATGAGATAGAGGCGATTGCCAGACTGGGCAGGCAAAGTTGGGCGCATGGAAGGGCTGATTTTCAGCTCACCACACTGGGCGAACAGCAATATTGATTCAAAACCCCTGACGGCACAGTTCGTCTGCTATTCGCCTTCGCGCATCGCCATCGACAAGCGGGAACGCCGCGAAAAAATGACTGGACGAGGCATCAGGCTTTCGACGGCGCACTTCTTGACGCCATCGCCCTGCTTGCTGATGCCGGCCAGCAAGTCCATTGGCCACCAAGGCAATCATCCCGATAAGGTAATGCGCGCCGGGCGTGTTGGCAGCGCGGTCCGCCCAGCGTGCGGCAGCAGGCGTGTCGCCGGACTGGATCAGCGACAGTGCGCGCACTCCGTGCATCCCGTAGAGCAGCGGATCAAGCGGGCTGAGGCTCAGCGCGGTCTCAAGCCCCGTCTCAACCGCACGTGCATCGCCGGTCAGCATTGCGGTAAAGGCGCTGGCATAGAAGCCCTGCGCATAGTTTGGATTCAGGTCGATTGCCCGGCGCAGCCAGGTGGCGGCCGCATCGGGATTGCCGGTCAACCAGAAAGACCTGCCCATCGTGAAATGGGTAAACGGGTCCAGCGGATCAAGTTCCAATCCCCGCTCGGCGTGGCGCCGCGCGGCGGCCACAGCCGCACCGTCATCCGGCCCCAGATGCAGAAAAGCGTCGAGGAAGCTTGTAAACGAAAGCCCGGCGTGGGCGCGGGCAAAACGAGGGTCCAAGGTAACGGCCCGCTCGAAAAAATGCTTGGCCTTGAGGTTCGCATCAGGTGTGAAACGGTAGAGCTGACTGAGGCCGAGGTGATAACTGGCCCAAGCATCCATCTGGTCTGAACCGCCCAGTCCCGCGATGCGCGCCTCATGTTGCGGCACCTGCAGGTCCAGTGCTGCGACGACTTTAGCCACGATCCTTTGACGCAGATCCTCGATCCCCGCCAGCGGGGAGGTCAGGCGGTCGCCCCAAATCACCTCGCCGCGTGTCGTAGAGGCAAGCTCGATAATCACCACGACAGTGGCATCGCGGATCTCGATCAACCCGGACACTACATAACCTACCCCCAACGCCGTGCCAACGAGATCAAGATCGGTTTCGGGACCGCGAAACCGAAATGACGAACCGCGCGCGATCACTGAAAGCCAGCGCATCCGCGACAAAGCCTGGATGATCTCGTGCGGGATCGCCTCGGCCAGGATTGCAAGGTCCGGCATCGCCCCAAGTGGGCGGAACGGTAGAACTGCAACCGACGGGCGTGACAGGTCTGCGCTCTGCGCCGTGTGATCTAGTCGCGTCTCATTGGGCGTTTCATCTCGCGTTTCGGTTACCTGTGCGACAAAGCGAAAGCCCCGTCCATGCACCGTCTGGATCACGGTCTGGCGGGATCCGTCGTCGTCCATGGCCTGACGGGCGGATCGGATGCGGCTGGAAATGCTGGCATCTGACACAGGCATCCCGTGCCAAACTGCTTCGGCAAGCGCGTTTTTGGCCACCATGCAATCACGATTTTTGACAAGGTAGATGATGAGCGTCAAGACCTGCGGCTCCAGCCGCACCGGAACGCCGCGACGGGTGAGTTGGAACTGATCCGGGTCAAGCCGGAAATCTCCAAAAGTCCAGGCCATGGGGAAGTCTACACAATAAAAGAGGTAGCCTTCAGAAAATCTTCAGAACTCCGTCAAGTATTTCCAAGGAGCTGTCTCTACTCTGTCAGGAACGGATAGATCGATGAGCTGAAACTAAAAAAGTAATTAAAAAACTCAAGGGAGAGTACTATGGCAGCAATTGAAACCAGACGCTTTGAAACCCCTGACCAGATGCTCGACATGAAAGAGCGTGGCGGCATCGCCATTCTCCAGATGGCCGACGGAAGCACCGGCATGCACGCGATCTTCGAGCCTGGCTGGACCTGGGAGGCTGACGAGAAGCCGCTTCTTGGCTCACCAGACAGTTGTCCGATGCGACACACGGGATATTGCATTTCGGGAAATTTGGTCGTGCGGATGCTGGATACAGGCATCGAGACGCACCTCAAGACAGGTGATTTCTTCGAAATTCCACCTGGACATGACGCCTATGTAGACGGGGACGACCGGGTCGAACTGATCCTCTTCGCGCCGCCCGAGCACGAGCACTGACCTGGGCACCATGCAAAGATCGTCACACGGTCATACGTGCTGACCCCAATAAGGAGATTCAAGGTGGACGCGATAACAATCCGCACAACACGGGGGCGCGGTCGACTATACGACTCGATTCTCGACACGATCGGTGACACGCCGGTCATCCGCGTGAACAATCTCGGTATGGACACCGTGAGGGTTTACGTAAAAGCCGAAGCATTCAATCCCGGTGCGTCTATCAAGGATCGGCTCGCACTCAACATTATCGAGGCGGCCGAACAATCAGGTGCCCTAAAGCCTGGTCAAACTGTCGTCGAGGCGACCAGCGGCAACACCGGAATCGGGCTGGCGATAGTTTGTGCCCAGAAGGGTTACCCTCTGGTCGTGACCATGGCCGACAGCTTTTCCGTGGAACGCAGACGCCTTATGCGGATGCTCGGGGCACGAGTGGTGCTGACGCCCCGCGCCCAAAAGGGTACGGGGATGTATATGAAAGCGGTTGAGCTTGCCAAAGAACATGGCTGGTTTCTGGCCCGCCAGTTCGAGACTGCAGCCAATGCAGATATCCATGAGTCGACTACAGCAAGAGAGATCATCGGTGACTTCGCGGGTGACAGGCTGGACTATGTCGTCACAGGTTATGGCACCGGTGGAACGGTCACAGGATTGGCCCGCGTGTTTCGAAAGGAGCGGCCGGAAACCAAGATTATTCTTACTGAACCGAAGAACGCAGCACTTGTCGGGAGTGGGATAGAGCAAGAACGCGGGGATGGCGGTTCCCCCGCAGTTAGTCATCCGGCGTTTGAGCCACACCCGATTCAGGGCTGGACGCCCGACTTCATCCCTCTGGTGTTACAGGAGGTGTTGGACAACGGTGGATATGACGATTTGATCCCGGTGACCGGGGCAGATGCGATCGCATGGGCAAAAAAACTGGCGCATCGCGAAGGGATTCTGACCGGTATTTCAGGAGGCGCAAGCTTTGCTATCGCGATGCAGATCGCCGAAAAGGCACCCCCCGGCGCGGTGATCCTGGCAATGCTCCCAGATACAGGCGAGCGATATCTGACGACTCCATTGTTCGAAGACATCCCGGAAGACATGGATGATGAGGAGCAAGCCTTGTCACGCTCAACCCCCGGCTTCCAGATGTCATGACCCAGGGTCGGTGACTGGCTGCGACGCCATCGAACGGACCTGAACAAAGGAGTTGCGATACGCAACCTTATATAATCCGGCGCACTAGTGCTGGGCTGATCAGGCACAAACCCGACGATCGGGTGGGCAGTTGCTGCATCTGTAAGGCGATCGACAGCAAGGTGATCAAGAAACAGGCCAGCCATGTCGGTCTCAACAGTGACGACTTCATGCCAATTGGCGCGACGGTCGTGGTCTGCCCTGATCCGGTCTGAATGTGTCTTGTCTCACGACTGCTTCGGAACGGTTTTTATCAGCCATGGAATGGAATCTGACATGAACGAACAGTTCTCTCAAAATAAGAACCAGACGCTGGACCCGCAGGATTGGGAAGGCGCGCGCAGTCTTGGGCACCGCATGGTTGATGATGCTATCTCGCGTCTTCAAGGTGTGCGTGAGGGCCCAGTGTGGCAGCCAATGCCGCAGGTGCTTCGCGAGAGTTTTGTAGGCCCTGTACCCCAGGACCCTGCCCCGCTGGATGGTGTTTACGCCGATGTTCTCGACAAGGTGATGCCGCATGCGATGGGAAATATCCATCCGCGCTTCTGGGCTTGGTATATGGGTGCAGGCAGTTTCACAGGCGCCCTTGCCGATTTTCTTGCTGCAGTTGACGGATCGAACCTAGGCGGTGGTGATACCGGTGCCAATCTGGTCGACCGACAGGTCACTGAATGGCTGCGCCAGATGATGGGCTTTCCCGATGGGGCAAGCGGAGCGTTGGTCAGTGGCGGGTCTATGGCCAATATTGTTGGCCTGATGGCGGCACGTAATGCCATGGCCGAGGTTGACCTGCATCGTGACGGCTTGACCGACATGGTCCAGCCGATGCGATACTATGCCTCGGACCAGGTTCACCATTGCCATTTGAAGGCGATGAACCTTTTGGGCTTGGGCAGCAGGGCACTGCGCAAAGTACCATCTGATGATCAATTCCAGATGGATATCGCTGCATTGGAGATCATGATTGCGGCGGATCGATCTTACGGGCTGAAGCCCGTCTGCGTAATAGCAACGGCCGGCAGCACCAATACCGGTTCAATCGATAACATGCCAAGGCTTGCCGATCTGTGCCGTGATCACGGGATCTGGCTACATGTCGATGGCTGCATCGGTGCATTGTTACGCATCGCACCAGAGAACAGCCATCTGGTGGATGGGCTGCAGCATGCAGATTCACTCGCGCTGGATCTGCACAAGGGACTGCATGCACCTTTTGATGTTGGCTGTGCTCTAATCCGGGATCGGCGCCAGCATCGACAGACGTTCGCCGAGAGTGCCGAGTATCTACAAACAACAGCGCGCGGGCTCAGTGCAACAGAGTTCCTGCATGATTACACTTTGGAAACCTCGCGCGGGTTCCGCGCCCTGAAGGTCTGGATGATGCTGCGTCATCACGGGGTAAAAGCATTTGGGCAGATCATTGATCGCACAATTGCGCAGGCTCGGTATTTGACCCGCAGAATAGACGCCGAGCCCGAGCTTGTGCTGATGGCACCCACAGCCGTAAATATCGTCTGCTTTCGCCACGACCCTGGCGGTCTGACCGAAACGGACCTTAAAGCGCACAACACCGAGATTATGCTGCAGATGCAGGAAAGTGGCGTTGCCGTCATTTCAGACACGACACTACGCGGCCAGCATTCCCTGCGCGTGGCTATTTGCAATCATCGCACTCAGACAAGCGATCTGGATCTACTACTGCGCGAGGTTCTGCGGATCGGACGCGCCCTGCCGGTGAGGCCGCGTTGAACGGCGCCAAGTCGGCGGTCTTTCGTCTGCTTGCCGAAAGGCTCTAAAATCGGACGATCACCTATCGCCTCAACAAGAGCAAGAAGACTGTGCGCAATCATTTGTCAGTGATCGTTTCTTTAGCCTGTGTGACCTATCCCAAGACTACAATCGTTATTGAGCCAAGCGAAAGTATGAGGCAAGGAAACTATCTTCCATACCATCACCACAAAACCCCATGGTCATGTTGGAAGTCCCGCTGATTGTGCCGCCGGCAATTATGGAAGCACCGGCTATGCCGTCAGCATTGGCTGCAAATGAAACGTCGCCTCCAGCAATGATCTGACCACCGTACATGCGCATATCCGCTGCCATATCGATACCACCCAATGTCAGCACTTGTGCGCCACCACCAGGAGCACAATTGTCGTTCCTGCCAATCTGCAGCGAGGATGGTGAAGAAATGGACTTGTCGCTGGTGTTAGTCGTTGCAAGAACAGTGTCTTCCAAAGTTGCACCCTGGCCGAACTTCACAGCGCAATTTGTTACAATCGTGGTGTTCCGGATCACAACTCCATTTTTAATCGACATAGTTGACCCACCACCACTACAGTTCACATAATAGGCTTTGCCTGCAACGAACTCGCTTCCATCCACCGATTTTCCATCGAGGTATCTGACCAAAGATGTTTTGACATAATCTGGCCGGGTGTTGTCTGAGTTGTGCGATATGTCAGATATGAGCTGTTCGAGGCGGTTCAATATCCGAACGTGGTATCCGTTATCTCGTAGCGCGTCTTCAAGACCGATGTTCGACTCAAACCCAGAACGTGGCAATTGCAGGTTTGTCGTTTGCGGCATGGATACGATGGTGTCTTCACCAAAGAAATTGTTTGAACTGACCTTCACATGATCGTTCGAATGAATACAAAATCCGTTCTGGAACGAATTGTTGCTCTGAACGTCCACCATTCCTTCTGCCACAAAACCTTCGCGGAAACAGGTTGGCTGATAGGTGACATAGACCGCTGCCCGACTGAGTTCGAATGTGTCGAACCCAACCATACGCAAAAGGATGTTTTTCACAGTATTGTTGCGTTCGTGGATGCGGTATGCGTGCACACGCACAGCAGTCTTTGAGTTGATATCCGGTGTGAACTCGCGCGTTTTATCGTCCCAGACCCCAAATTCAATATCACTCGCCAAAAGGGCATCGCCATTTGTTTTAATCGGAAGGTTGACTGCAGCTATCTCCAACGCCTTGGAGATCGAAGCCTCCACCGAGTTTCTTTCTCGACTGTAAAGAGCAGCATGTGCAACAGCGTCGACCGTGACCTGCAGATGGGTTCGACGGGCCATCGCCTTGTTGAAATCTATTGCCAATCCACCAAGAACAGCAGAAATAAGCACAAAGAACAGCGCCAAAATAGTAGCGCTTCCAGATTCCTCTACAATCAGCTTTTTGACTTTTGCAAAGAGATGTTTACGCTCCATGGATTAAAACTCCACCATTTGCTGAGCTGAAATGACGATGCTTGTGCCAGAGAAGAACTTGTGTAGCATCTTGAAAGGCATGAGTTCTGTCGCAGTAACGCTCAAATTAGTGTAGATGATCCCGTCAACTAGCTGGGAGTTAACGCTGGGGGAAACTTTAAGATAAACGATCCGATCTGCGACATATTGCTCAACTGCATCGAGTGTTGTGATTCTTCCAACTGCGAAGGAACGGTTCCCATCCTGCACAACACGTAAAAGTTGAGATTCATTGAAAAAAACCATCGACACATTCATCATCAATGCCAAGATGAAAACGTAGATTGGAAGCCAGATAACACTTTCTATTGTGTAACTGCCGCTTTCTGATCGAAAGAAGCGCACCAGAAAGTTGGATTTTTTTTCGGGCGCGGTGCAAATAGCGTGTTCCGTGCCGCTCTTGCGCTCCAGCAAGTCTGCTTTACCTGCGATTGTCATGACTGTCCTCTAGTCGGAGATGGACTCACCCATTTACAACTCGGTCACCGCAACAATATTGATCATTTCCCATTCCATTGTGGTAAATTTGGGGCGGTCGCGACACTAAAGTGCAAATTCTATCGAAATTTCTCTCTAACCTATCCAAAGGTATATATTTCTCTTGATATTCAGCGGCTTGAGTGCCGATAGTGATTGGTTTTTCTGGCGATTTTGGCTTCAAGATCGCAAAAGCGAGGGTCTGGAGTTCCAAAGGAGACTAAGGAGCGCGTCAGTCGCCACGTCCGCTTAAAGTGACCAAGGTGCGCCCACCCGACTGGACAAGGCGTAACGCCAAACCCAAAGCACAGACAATTGGCCCTCACCGACCAAAGCATCCAGCCAACTGCCAGATCTGTGACAAGCGCAGCCGCGCGGAGGCTGGTCTGCAGATGCCAACGCATCACGTCGCCTTCGAAAGGGCAACGTTTTGCGCGGCCCTTTGGCTCACTTTTACTTTGCCTTTGACACCGACGCCTATGAAGGCGTTAAAAACGATTGGGCGATCGTTATCCAGAGGCCACTCTTGGTCCGCTCTTGGGTATCACCAGATCAAAGGCTGCTCTGCATTCCGTCTCAATGTCCGTTATCGCGGCTTTGAATGATGAGTTTGAAGCCGCTTGGACAACAAACAATCCACCCCATGTCCTTGACTGGAACCGGGGTCAGTTGTTCGCCGTAAGAGGGTCAATGATCTGTGGAACTTCTGTAATCCTCGACACCGGTATACCGCTGAGCTCCGCATGCTGTCGGATCTCGTCCTCTCCCTCAGCAAGGTAAATGCAGAAGGTCTTGTCACCGGCAACATAACTGTGTTGCCATTGGATGCTGTTTCCAATCGTGCTGATCGCCTGATTTGAGGCCCGGGACGCGCCACAAAGCTCGGTGACAGAGAACTCGCCAACGCCCGGAATGTCGCGCTCGATCATATAACGTTTCATCATGCTCATCGGTTGTCCTTTCCTGTGCTGATGTGGATTCATTATGCGCCCGTAGGATCGTTCCGCCTAACCTGATATTCTTTTGCTTTATAAAGCTCTGCTTTTGCGAGCAGCTTGAATCATTGCATCCCTAAAGGTAACCTTTATTGATGAGTGCTGCGGATTTCGGAAATACCGGACAGTGATTTCACTAAGTCCCGGACAGTCGTTTCGGTAAGTCCCGGACAGATAGTCGGCGGCTGTTCATTGCGTCGCTGTCATTAATCTGCGGTGATGGTTTCGGA
>Ga0163215_100326_pt1 | contig 94137 bp, 85 predicted proteins | sample SynspAceP_FD_185934 | JGI IMG/M metagenome (GOLD analysis project Ga0163215, IMG submission 185934) | Saline lake microbial communities from Ace Lake in Antarctica - Synechococcus sp. Ace-P (Hybrid Assembly) | ecosystem: Environmental > Aquatic > Non-marine Saline and Alkaline > Saline | place... | reverse complement strand
CGATTTGTGACCGCCTGAACGGCACGCCCCGAAAGTGCCTAGGATGGCGAACACCTACTGAAGCATTCAGGGAAGAATTGATGAAGCTGAGATAGCGGGACCTGTCGCAACGTCCCTTGAGATTCCATTGGATGCTTGCCGCGATACGCCGTTTGTGATCATTGCGCATTGACCTTTCGGGCTGTGTTATGAAACCTGCCCCCAGCATTATCGCCACCCGGAGCCTCCTATGGATCGCGCAGCACTTGTTCACCAGAATTTCCTGCGCAGGCTTGCCGCTGATGATTTGCCCGAGGGTCTGCAGCCCGATCCGTCCATTGCACCCACAAAGCTGGTCGAGCTGTTTCGCAGTCAGGTTCTGAGCCGCCAGCTGGACCGCACCAGCCGTGTGATGCAGGCTATGGGCAAAGGGTTTTATACCATCGGCTCTTCGGGGCATGAAGGCATGGCGGCTGTGGCCGAAGCGCTGCGGCCCACGGACATGGCGTTCCTGCATTACCGCGACGCCGCATTCCAGATCCAGCGCGCCGCTCAGGTGCCAGGGCAGACCCCGGTGTGGGACATGCTGCTGAGTTTTCGCACCGCCAAATCTGATCCCATCTCTGGCGGTCGTCACAAGGTGCTAGGCTCGCGAAGCCTTAACATTCCACCGCAAACCTCTACAATCGCTAGTCATTTACCCAAAGCTGTCGGCGCTGCATACTCTCTGGGCCTCGCGCGCCGGTGCGCGCCCGAGCATGCCTGCCTGCCTGACGACAGCATTGTGATGTGCAGTTTCGGGGATGCCTCCTCGAACCATTCCACCGCGCAGGGTGCGATTAACACGGCCTGCTGGACCAGCTATCAATCCGTACCGCTACCGCTTCTTTTTGTATGCGAAGACAATGGCATAGGGATTTCTGTTCCCACGCCGCGCGGCTGGGTTGCGGCCAATTATGCCAATCGCCCGGGGCTCAAATACTTTGCGTGTGACGGGCTGGATATGGCGCAGACGCTGATGGTGTCGCTTGCGGCCGCCGATTATGTCCGCCGCACCCGCAAACCTGCGTTTTTACACATCGCCACGGTGCGTCTGTATGGCCATGCAGGCTCCGATGTCGAGATGACCTACCGCGACAAAGCCGCGATAGAAGCCTCGGAGGCAAATGATCCGCTGCTGCATTCCACCCGTATTTTACGCGATTCAGGCGTTAGGACCCCCGCGCAATGCATTGAAATATATACCGAACTGGAAGATACGTGTACCCGTGTTGCGCAGGAGGTGATGCAGCTTGAGGGCCTTGCCACTGCAGCAGATGTGATGGCCAGTATCATCCCGCCTGCCCGCGTTTGTGCCCCGTCCAACGGCCCTGCCCCTGATGCCCGTACCGCGACTTTTGGCAATGACATCAAACAGATGGCAGAGCCGCAGCCGATGAACCGCCTGATCGGTTGGGCACTGGCAGACCTGATGCTGGAATACCCTGAAATTATCGTTGCAGGTGAAGACGTTGGCCGCAAAGGTGGTGTCTATGGCGTCACCCAGAAACTGCAAAACCGCTTTGGCCCTGACCGGGTTATAGATACTCTGCTGGACGAGCAGTCTATCTTGGGCCTCGCCATCGGCATGGCCCATAACGGCTTTGTCCCGATCCCCGAAATCCAGTTTCTTGCCTATCTGCACAACGCCGAAGACCAGCTGCGCGGCGAGGCGGCCACCCTCAGCTTCTTCTCGAACGGGCAGTATACAAATCCGATGGTCCTGCGCATTGCGGGCCTTGGGTATCAGAAAGGCTTTGGCGGGCATTTTCACAACGATAACTCACTTGCTGTTCTGCGCGACATTCCAGGCATCATTATCGCCTGCCCCTCCAATGGCGCCGACGCTGCGATGATGTTGCGCGAATCTGTGCGCCTTGCACGCGAGGAACAGCGTGTTGTGGTGTTTATAGAACCTATCGCTCTGTACCCGATGCGCGATCTGCACGCAGCCGGTGACGCCGAATGGATGCGTGCCTATCCTGCCACTGATCGCACAATTCCGCTGGGCGAGATCGAGGTTACCGGTGACGGCACAGATCTTGCAATCGTCAGCTACGCAAACGGCTATTACCTTTCAGCACAGGCTAATAAAGAACTGAAAGAAAAAGGTATCAAGGCCCGCGTGATTGACATGCGCTGGCTCGCCCCGATGCCTGCGGAGGCGCTGCTGCACGCCACCAAGGGTTGCAAAAACATCCTGATCGTCGATGAATGCCGCCGCACCGGCAGCCAGTCCGAAGCCCTGATGGCGCTCTTTGCGGAGGCAGGCCGCAGCCGCATCGCACGCATCACCGCCGAGGACAGCTTTATCGCGACGGGTCCTGCTTATGCCGCCACCCTGCCCTCCACAGACAGCATCATCGCCGCTGCAACCGCATTGGTGGCATCATGAGCCGCCCGACAGCCGTTCTGATCTGCCCCGGTCGCGGCACCTACAACAAGACTGAACTGGGCACACTCACCCGCACGCATGCAGGTAACCCGTTGATTGCAAAATGGGATGCGCTGCGCGCAAACGCCGGTCAGGAAACCCTCACTGCCCTCGATTCCGCCGAACGATTTTCCGCCCCGCGCCATACCACCGGCGACAATGCTTCACCGCTGATCTACGCCTGCAGCTATCTGGACGCGCAGGCCGCCTACGCCAGTCATGACATCCGCGCGGTCACCGGCAATTCACTGGGCTGGTACATTGCGCTGGCGGCCGGGGGCTGTGCCACCGCCGACGCAGGCATGCAGATCGTGAACACGATGGGCACACTCATGCACAGCCAGGGCACAGGCGGCCAGGTCCTGTTTCCCTTTGTCGACGAGAACTGGCAGCCTGTCGCGGGCGAACAATCCCGACTGACCGACCTGATCGCAGCCATCAATACACAGCCGGATCATACACTTGCTCTCTCTATCAATCTGGGTGGCATGATGGTCGTTGCGGGCAATGAGGCGGGCCTTCAGGCCTTTGAAAAGGCCGCTCCTATGGACGAGATCCGCAAGCCGCTGCGCCTTCCCAATCACGCCGCCTTCCACACATCCTTGATGCAAGACGTTGCACATAAAGGCCGCGATGTCCTGCCCCAGGACCTCTTCTCTGACCCGCATACTGCCTTGATAGACGGGCGCGGCGCGGTCTGGCATCCCAATGCCACAGACATGGCTGCCCTGCGCAGCTACACACTTGGCCACCAGATTACGGAAATGTATGATTTCACCGCCGCCATCCTCAGTGCCGCGCGTAATTTTGCGCCGGACCGCTTCCTCATAACAGGGCCGGGTACAACGCTCGGCAGCGCCGTGGCGCAGGCCCTCGTCAGCATCAAATGGCAAGGCATCGATAGCAAGCAAGCCTTTCAGGAGCGCCAATCCAAAGATCCCCTGATCATCAGCATGGGCCGGCCGGACCAGCGCGGGCTGGTGCTCTGACGCCTGTCCTTCCGCCCGCTTCTTTATTTTGCCCTTAAACTCGATCCCGTCCGCATCCCGCGCGCCATAGTCTGAAAATGGCACCTGATGAGGCCCCCCTAGACCGCTTTCATCTCTGCCGCAAAGCGGGCGGCGTTGTGCTGGTAATGCACCGCACTGGCCGTCAGGCCAGCAATCGCTGTCTCGTCCAGCATTCGCACCACCTTACCGGGGGCGCCCATGACCAGACTGCCGTCGGGGATCACCTTGTTTTCCGTAATCAGCGCCCCTGCCCCGATCAGGCAATTCTTGCCGATCTTGGCACCGTTCAGCACCGTGGCCCCCATCCCGATCAGCGAATTATCCCCGATGGTGCAGCCGTGCAGCATCACCTTGTGACCGATGGTACAGTTCACACCCACTGTCAGCGGATAACCGACATCACTATGAAACACGCTGTTTTCCTGCACATTTGACCCCTCGCCCACGGTAATCGGCTCGTTATCGCCGCGCAGGGTGCAGCCGAACCAGACAGAGGAGTGCGCCGCCAGCGTGACGTTGCCGATCACATTGGCATCGGGGGCCACCCATGCGGTGGGGTCAATCTGCGGCGTGATGTCGGCAAGGGCGTAGATGGTCATTTCAATTCCTCGAATTCTGCTTGCAGTTTGCGCACATGGTCCACCAGTTTCGGCTGTTGCGAGCGGCGGAACCGCTCTGCCGAGATGATGGATTTCAACCGTGCTTCGGTTTCTACCAGATCGTCGTTGATCAGCACATAGTCATAACCGTCCCAATGGCTGATCTCGTCCCAACTCTCGGACATGCGCAGGGCGATGGTCTCGGCGCTGTCCTGCCCGCGCGAAATCAGGCGGCGGCGCAGCTCGGCAATCGAGGGCGGCAGGATGAAGATTGACAGCACGTGCTGCTTCAGGGTCGAATTACTGATCTGCTGCGCGCCTTGCCAGTCGACGTCGAACAGCACGTCGCGGCCATTGTCGATGGCGCGCTGCACGGGCGCGCGGGGCGAGCCGTAGTAATTGCCAAAAACGCGCGCATGTTCCAGCATCTCGCCCTCGTTCACGGAGGTGCGGAACCTATCCTGCGTGGTAAAATAATAGTCCTGTGCTTCCACTTCCCCCGGACGCGGGCTGCGCGTGGTGGCAGAGACCGAGAACTGCAACGAGGCATCCCATGCCCGCAGTTTACGCGCGAGCGTTGATTTACCCGCCCCCGAAGGCGAGCTGAGAATGATCAATAGTCCCAGTCGGTTGCTCATTGTCTACTCCACATTCTGGACTTGTTCGCGCAAGCGGTCGATCACAGCTTTCAGCGCCAGCCCCACCTGCGTCAAATCGCTATTCTGGGATTTGGCGCACAGGGTATTGGCCTCGCGGTTGAATTCCTGCATCAGAAAATCCAGTTTGCGCCCGACTGGGCCGTCATGGTCAAGCAGATCCGTCGCCGCAACAATATGGGCGCCCAGACGGTCGATTTCCTCTGTAACGTCGGATTTTACAGCGATCAGCGCAAGTTCTGCGGCGATGCGCTCCGGAGCGAGTCCGTCGACGTTGTCCATGACGCGGGCCAAATTGCGTTTGAGGGCTTCGGCAGCCTGCACGCTGCGGGCCTGAGCCCGTGTCGCGGCTTGGGCGGTCAGGCTTTTTATCTCGGCCAGTTGCGCGCGCAAAACCTTTTCCAGGGCGGCACCTTCGGCAGTGCGCATCGCATTAAAGTCAGCCAGCAGGCCTTTGAATTCTTTCAGTAAAACAGAACCGAGCGCCGCAGTGTCATCCGCTATGCTAGCCTGTTCCAGAACACCGCGCATGGTAACGATATCGGTTGCCTTTGAAGGTGCCAGTGACACACCCGCATCCATCGCCGCCATTTCGATCCGGCTCAGGGCATTCAGTACTGTCGCCAACTGTACTTCGTTTACAGCCAGACCGCCGACGCCCTCCTCGCGGGTGATCCGCAAGCCCAGTGTGACGTTGCCGCGTGCGACCTGTGCGGCAACCGCACTGCGCAGCCCCGTCTCCAACTCGGGCAGCCAGTCCGGCACACGGATCCGCAGGTCAAGCCCCTTGCCGTTGACCGCGCGCAACTCCCAGCTCCAGCTGTGGGGCGCCAGTGCGCTGTTTTTTACTGCAAAGCCTGTCATTGACCTGATCATGCGTGCATTCCTGTTCATTTTTGTCAGGCTACGGAATGGGGGTTTTTCCCCTTACCCGCAAGCCCTGTGTGCAGGAATGTGTCCCCGGCACACAGGGCAAGAATTAACCACTATGAATCAAATATGAACCAAAATGGATTTCAACTGTTACATACTAGAAGATGCAACAGGCCTGTACAAAAGGTGCAGCCGGGCAATTATCCTGCACAGAAAGTGCATTTGGGCAAATTTACGCCTCATAGCCGCGCGAAAGCGCGGTAATCCGCCCGAGTGGCACCCCAACGCACATACAGATCGAGAGCTTCAATGGACAATTCAAATGAAAACCATCAAAATGTTTTTCACATGACACACAACCAGCCCTGTTCCGGTTATGCATCTTTGTCGCTCGTCGAGGCGTATTGGGAAGCCTTGCGCGCAGGTCGCGAGATGCCCAAACGCGCCGAAATTGATCCCCGCGGGATCGAGAGCGCGCTGGAGTATGCTTTTATTCTGGAGCGTGTGGCACCGGGCGTGGCGCGCATGCGCATTGCCGGCAGCCATTTGCATGATCTGCTGGGCATGGAAGCGCGCGGCATGCCTTTGACCTCATTTTTCGAGCAGGACGCACGTCTGCGGATTGCAGGCCTGCTGGAGGAAGTGTTCCAGACCCCCGGCACCGCCGAAGTTATGATGCATTGTCCTGCCAGCCCGGGCCAGCCTGCGCTGGAGGCGCGGATGATCCTGCTGCCGTTAAAAAGTGATCTCGGCGATGTGAGCCGTATTCTAGGCTGTCTGGTCAGTAAGGGCGAGATCGGCACAACGCCACGCCGCTTTGTTCCGGGTAACACGGTTTTTAACCGCCTGGGTCTGTCACCTGAAATACAGGCTGACGACACTTCGAGCAAAAAAGCGCGAGATCAGGCTGTGCAAGGCTTTGCCGAAGGGCAGAAGGCATTTGCGCCTGATACCTCTCTATCGCCCTCCAGCCCGAACAAGCGTCCCGCATACCTGCGTCTGGTTGTGCCAGACTCCTAAAAAAATACCGCCTACACAAAATACCGGCGGCGCATGTACTTCGCCACCGGATATCTGGACTACCCCGCCGCTTGCGCAGCAGCTTTCCCGCGACGTGCGGACAATTCTTCTGCAACCAAGAACGCCAGTTCCAGCGACTGGCTGGCGTTCAGGCGCGGATCACAGGCAGTGTGATAGCGGTTCGACAGGTCCTCGTCCGTGACAGCGCGCACGCCGCCGGTGCATTCGGTCACGTCCTGCCCTGTCATCTCGAAATGCACGCCCGCAGGCACAGTGCCCTCGGATGCATGCACACCAAAAAACTCGCGTACTTCGCGCAGAACACTCTCGAAGGGGCGGGTTTTATAGCCGGACGAGGATTTTACCGTGTTGCCGTGCATCGGATCACAGGTCCAGACCACATTGGCGCCCTCTTCGCGCACGGTCTTGATCAAACGCGGCAAATGCTCGCCGACAGAGCCTGCACCAAAGCGCGCGATCAGCGTCAGGCGGCCTTCTTCGTTCAACGGGTTCAGCTTGGCCATCAGTTTTTTCAGATCATCGGGCTGCATGGTGGGGCCACATTTTAGACCGATCGGGTTTTGCACACCCGAGGCGAACTCCACATGTGCGCCATCGGGCTGGCGGGTGCGGTCTCCGATCCAGATCATATGGCCCGATCCTGCCAGCCATTTGCCGGTCTCGGCCTCCTGGCGACACAGCGCCTCTTCATATTCAAGCAGAAGGGATTCGTGGCTGGTATAGAACTCGACCGATTGTAACGTATGCGCATTTTCGGACGTGACCCCCGCCGCAGCCATGAAATCAAGCGTGTCGGAAATGCGCGCAGCCAGATCGCGGTATTTCGCGGCCTTTTCGCCATCGGTAAAGCCCAGCGTCCAGCCGTGGACTTTGTGCACATCGGCATAGCCGCCGGTAGAGAAAGCGCGCAACAGGTTCAGAGTGGCGGCAGCTTGGGTATAGGCGCGCATCATGTTTTCGGGGTTCGGGTTGCGTGCCTCTGGCGTGAAGGCCAGATCGTTGATGATGTCCCCGCGGTAGCTGGGCAATTCGACCCCGTTGATGGTCTCCGTATTGGCCGAGCGTGGCTTGGCGAATTGCCCTGCCATGCGGCCTACTTTGATCACCGGCACTTTTGCGCCATAGGTCAGCACAACTGCCATTTGCAGCATCACCTTGAACGTGTCGCGGATCATGTCGCTGCTGAACTGCTCGAAGCTTTCGGCGCAGTCGCCGCCTTGCAGCAAAAACGCGTCGCCACGGCCGGCAGCTGCCAGATGCTTGCGCAGACGCCGCGCCTCGCCCGCAAAGACCAGAACCGGATAGCGCGACAGTTGTGCCTCGACACTGTTCAGGGCGCCCTGATCAGAGTAATCGGGCATTTGAATCCGTGGCATCGCGCGCCAGCTTGATTTGCTCCAGGTGGTCATATGGTGTCTCCGGTCGTTGGCGGCTGCGCGCAACTGGTGGCGCAAACGTTGGGTCAGATGATACCTATACAAAATCCGGTGGATAGTGACCATAACCCATTTGTGCGCTTGACGTGGCTTTTAACCTCATATCCTAGTAACGCACAAAAATGTCGTAAACTGACTTTATATGGAATTTGCCTTAATGGCCAAAGCAATCGCAGCGCAACGTGTGCCAAAAGATCTGGACAAGCCGGGCCGGTTTGTTTTTGTGCTGTTGGATAATTTTAGTTTGCTGTGCTTTTCAACAGCCATTGAAAGTCTGCGGATCGCGAACCGGATGGCGGGCCGCAAGCTTTATGAGTGGATTTTGATCGGAGAAGGCGGCGAGGCTGCGGCCTGTTCGGCGGGCACTGTGTTCCAGCTTGACCATGACCTGATCGAGATGAACCGCGAGGATACGGTTCTGGTGTGCTCCGGCATTGATGTGCAAAAAGCGACGACAAAAAAGGTGCTGTCGTGGCTGCGCCGCGAGGCCCGCAAGGGGATGATGATGGGCGGGTTGTGTACAGCCGCCTATTCACTGGCCAAGGCCGGCCTGCTGGACGGTAAACGCGCAACAATCCATTGGGAAAATCAGGATAGTTTTGGCGAAGAATTCGAGGAAGTCACCCTGACCAAATCGGTTTTTGTGGTCGATAGCAACCGTATGACAACTGCGGGCGGGACATCCTCGATTGATCTGATGCTGAAAATCATTGCCGATGACCACGGCGAGGATCTGGCGAATGCAGTCGCTGACCAGCTGATTTACAGCTCCATCCGCACCGATCAGGACACCCAGCGCCTGAGCGTGCCGACCCGCATTGGCGTGCGCCACCCCAAACTGAGCCAAGTTATCCAGATCATGGAGACCCATATCGAAGAGCCGATTAGCCCATCGGTTCTGGCCCATGATGTCGGCATGTCCACCCGCCAGCTGGAACGGCTGTTCCGGCGGTATCTCAGCCGCTCTCCCAAGCGGTACTATATGGAACTACGGCTGCAAAAGGCGCGGAACCTGTTGATGCAGACGGATATGAGCGTGATCAACGTGGCACTGGCCTGCGGCTTTGCCTCGCCTTCGCATTTCTCAAAATGCTACCGCGCGCATTATGACACCACCCCCTACCGCGAACGCGGCAGCCACGCGGCGCGCCTGTCGATCTGAGTTAGACCAGTCCCGGCTGTCTGATGCTGCCCCTGCGTCATGCGCAGCCCGCAATTCCCGCAATACGTGTTATTCCAAGATATTGCCCAAAATTCTTTGGTCTATGCTATCTTAGCCGCGCGCTCTCACGCAAGCAGAGATTAAAAAATCTGCTTCTCTTTTGGGCGCGCCCCGCTTAATCTTGGACGCGAACATTATGTTCCAACTTGGGAGAGTTACATGAAAAAGATGCTTTTGGCCTCAACGGCTGCGGCACTTGTTGCAACCGGCGCATTTGCGCAGGACGCAACAAAAGAAGTCAAACTGGGCATTCTGTTCGGCTTTACCGGCCCGATTGAATCGCTGACCGGCCCCATGGCGCAGAGTGCCGAGCTGGCGATGGCCGAAGTGACAGCCAGCGGCAAGCTGCTGGACGGCATGACAGTTGTCCCGATGCGCGCCGACACCGGCTGCATCGACAGCGGTCTAGCCACTTCCAACGCCGAGCGTCTGATTGCAGACGGCATCAGTGGTCTGATCGGTGCGGCCTGCTCCGGCTCGTCCGGTGCGGTATTGCAGAACGTGGCTGTGCCAAACGGCATGGTAATGATTTCTCCTTCCTCCACATCGCCCGGTCTGTCCACGGTAGAGGACAACGGCCTGTTCTTCCGCACAGCACCATCCGACGCGCGTGAAGGTCAGGTGATGGCCGAGATCCTGCAAGAGCGCGGCGTCAAGTCGATTGCCCTGACCTACACCAACAACGATTTTGGTAAAGGCCTGTCCGACGCGATTGAAACATCTTTCAAAGAGCTGGGCGGCGAAGTCACAATCGTGGCAGCACATGAAGACGGCAAGGCGGACTACTCTGCCGAAGTCGGCGCGCTGGCCTCTGCGGGCGGTGAAGTGCTGGTTGTTGCGGGCTACCTCGATCAAGGGGGTGCCGGCATCATCAAGGCGGCACTGGACGCAGGTGCATTTGACGTCTTCGGTCTGCCGAACGGCATGGTCGGTGATGCACTGCCCGAAAACATCGGCCCCGATCTGAACGGCTCGTACGGCCAGATCCCCGGCTCCGAAGGCAAAGGCATCGAGATCTTCAGCAAGATGGCAGAAGATGCGGGCTTCCCGGGCTCCTCCTCCTACGGTCCTGAGTCCTATGACGCAGCGGCGCTGTTCATGCTGGCGATGCAGGCTGCGGGTTCCACCAACCCTGCGGATTACGTCTCCAAGATCCTCGAAGTGGCCAACGCCCCCGGCGAGAAAATCTATCCCGGCGAGCTGGGCAAGGCGCTGGACCTGTTGAAAGCCGGTACGGATATCGACTATGTCGGCGGCTCCGCAGTGGAGTTGATCGGGCCCGGCGAATCTGCCGGTTCCTACCGCATGATCGAAATCATCGACGGAAAGATTGCGACCGTCGGTTTCAAATAAGGCATCCTGTCAAAGGATAGCCAGACCGAACAGCCCGGCGCATTTGCCGGGCTGTTTGCATACCAGACAAGAGCTGTGCACAAGATGCAGCCAACGGGGATAAACCAATGATCGTAGTGGATAATGTGCATAAACATTTTTCCGGTTTTCATGCTGTGGATGGCGCGAGCCTGACCATCGAACAAGGCTCGATCACCGGATTGATCGGCCCTAACGGCGCAGGAAAGACCACCCTTTTCAACGTGATCGCGGGCGTTCTTCAACCAACCTCCGGCAAAGTGACCATGGCGGGCGAGGACATCACCGGCCTGCCCCCGCATACTTTGTTTCACAAAGGGCTGCTGCGCACTTTCCAGATTGCCCATGAATTCCATTCCATGACCTGCCGCGAGAACCTGATGATGGTGCCGGGCGGTCAGTCGGGCGAGACACTGTGGAATACCTGGTTTGGCCGCAAGCGCATCGCCGACGAAGAGCGTGCCCTGCGTGCCAAGGCGGACGAAGTGCTGGAATTCCTGACGGTCGAGCATCTGGCGGACCAGAAAGCAGGCCAGATTTCCGGCGGTCAGAAAAAGCTGCTGGAACTGGGGCGCACCATGATGGTGGATGCTAAAATCGTCTTTCTTGACGAGGTGGGTGCGGGCGTGAACCGCACGTTGCTGAACACAATCGGCGATGCGATCCTGCGCCTGAACAAAGAGCGTGGCTATACTTTTGTGGTGATCGAGCATGACATGGATTTCATCGGCCGCCTGTGTGATCCGGTGATCTGCATGGCCGAAGGCCGCGTACTGGCCACAGGCACCCTACCCGAAATCAAAGCAAACGAGCAGGTGATCGAGGCCTATCTTGGCACCGGCCTCAAGAACAAAGATAAGGTGGGCGCATGAGCGAGCCATATAGCGACCGCGGGAACAAGGATCTGTCGGTAGGCAACGCCAAGGGGCTTGGCACGGTGATGCCAAAGGCCAGCGGCAAAAGCCACGCCTCACCCGGCGGGCCGTTTCTGATTGGCGAAGCGATGACAGGCGGCTACGGCAAAGGGCCGGATATTCTGCACGCCTGCACCATTGCCGTGGAACGGGGCGAGATTGCCGTGATTGTCGGGCCGAACGGGGCGGGCAAATCCACGGCGATGAAAGCCGTATTCGGGATGCTGGACGTGCGCTCCGGCGCGGTCCGGCTGGACGGGGAGGACATCACCGGTCTGTCGCCTCAGGCGCGCGTCGCCAAGGGCATGGGCTTTGTGCCGCAAACCTCCAACATCTTCACCTCCATGACGGTGGAGGAAAACCTTGAGATGGGCGCGTTTATCCGCCGCGACGATTACCGCGAGACGATTGCCCAGATCTACGACCTCTTCCCGATCCTCAAGGAAAAGCGCCATCAGGCGGCGGGCGAGTTGTCAGGCGGGCAACGCCAGCAGGTCGCCGTGGGCCGCGCGCTGATGACCAAGCCCAAAGTGCTGATGCTGGACGAGCCGACAGCCGGCGTATCGCCCATCGTGATGGACGAGCTGTTTGACCGGATCATCGAGGTGGCGCGCACCGGAATCCCGATCCTGATGGTGGAACAGAACGCGCGGCAAGCGCTTGAGATTGCTGACAAAGGCTATGTTCTGGTGCAGGGCGCCAATGCATTTACGGGGACGGGCAAGGAATTGCTGGCCGATCCAGAAGTGCGCAAATCGTTTTTGGGGGGCTAAGAATGTTTACCAGATTAGCGTTTTTACTCGCGTATCTCATCGCCGCTTTGGGCATTTCTCGTATCATCATTGGATTTTTGGTAGTGGATAGACCAGTTTCAGCGGCCAGATACCTTGGAACAACGGAGACAGGTGCAGCAATTGATAGCGGCATTTATTATCTCGTATTTGCTGTCGGACTTGGAGTGATTGCCGAAATAAGCCGTTCGCTGAAAAAATTAGCCGCAGTGGAGTACGAGTAATGGATTTTCTCAACGCAATCGTCGCCTTGGCGAATTACGTCCTCATCCCCGGTATCGCCTATGGCAGCCAGCTCGCACTTGGGGCGCTGGGGGTGACACTGGTCTACGGCATCCTGCGGTTCTCGAATTTTGCCCATGGCGATACGATGGCTTTCGGCACGATGATCACCATTCTGGTGACGTGGTGGATGCAGAGCGTGGGCATCAGCCTCGGGCCGGTGCCGACTGCCCTGCTCGCCCTGCCCTTCGGGATCATGGGCTGTATCGTGCTGGTGTTGATCACCGACCGCACGGTCTACCGCTTTTACCGCGAGCAAAAGGCAAAGCCGGTGATCCTTGTGATCGTCTCGATGGGGGTCATGTTCGTGATGAACGGCATCACCCGATTCATCATCGGCCCCGACGACCAAAGCTTTGCCGACGGCCCGCGTTTCATCATTTCTGCGCGTGATTTCAAGACGATGACGGGGCTGGACGAAGGGCTGGGCATCCGCACCACGCAAGTGATTACCGTTGTGACGGCGATCATCGTCGTGGCCCTGCTGTTCTGGTTCCTGAACAAGACCCGCGCGGGCAAGTCCATGCGCGCCTATTCGGACAACGAAGATCTGGCGCTGCTATCGGGCATTAACCCCGAGCGGGTGGTGATGATCACATGGATCATTGTGGCAGCCCTTGCGACCATTGCGGGCACGCTCTATGGGCTCGATAAATCGTTCAAACCTTTCACTTATTTCCAGTTGTTGCTGCCTATATTCGCCTCCGCCGTGGTCGGTGGGATCGGCAGCCCGTTGGGCGCCATCGCGGGTGGCTTTGTGATCGCCTTCTCGGAAGTGACCATCACTTATGCCTGGAAGCTGGTGCTGGGCTATTTGCTGCCAGAAAACCTCGAGCCCTCCAGCCTCGTGCAGCTGATGTCGACCGATTATAAATTCGCCGTAAGCTTTGTGATCTTGCTGATCGTGCTTTTGTTCAAGCCTACGGGCCTCTTTAAAGGGCAGTCTACCACATGACCGATACCGTCAAAAACACACTGCTGTTCGCTGTTGTCTTCGCGCTGATCATTCTGTCCGGCTTTTATCAGGGCTGGAACAACGCGATGTTTATCCTGAACATGGGGATCATTTCGGCCATTATGGCGCTGGGGGTGAACCTGCAATGGGGCTACGCGGGGCTGTTTAACGTAGGCGTCATGGGCTTTGTGGCGCTTGGCGGGCTTGCGGCGGTGCTGGTGGGTATGCCTGCCACGCCGGGCGCTTTTGCAGCGGGTGGTGCCGGTGTCGTGCTGGCGCTGGTGCTGGGGGCGGTCACGCTGGTGGCGGCAGTGGTCGCGTACAAGCGCATGGCCGCTGGCCGCAACCGCAGTCTTGCCATGACAGCAATCCTGATCTTTGGATTCTTTGTGTTCCGCGGCTTGCTGGACCCTAGTGTCGAATTAATCGAGGCGGTAAACCCTGCTGCCACCGGATATCTGGGAGGACTGAACCCCGGCACGCAAGAGACGTATCGCGATTATGGCTTGATCATGCTGATCGCATGGCCGGTTGGCGGGCTGTTTGCGGCGGCGGCGGCCTGGCTGATCGGCAAGGCGGCGCTTGGCCTGCGCTCCGACTATCTGGCGATTGCAACACTGGGCATTGCCGAAATCATTATTGCGGTGATGAAAAACGAAGACTGGCTGACGCGCGGTGTGAAGAACGTGGTCGGCGTGCCGCGCCCTGTGCCCTACGAGCTGGATTTGCAGAACTCGGCCGCCTTTGTAGAACGTGCTGCCTCTCTGGGGTTTGATCCGGTCGAAGGGTCCACCCTGTGGGTCAAGCTGCTCTATGCTGTGCTGTTTGCGGCCGTGTTGGCGATTCTGTTCTGGCTCAGCCAGCGGGCGCTCAACTCGCCTTGGGGGCGGATGCTGCGCGCGATCCGCGACAATGAGGTTGCAGCCGAGGCGATGGGCAAAGACGTCACCGCACGACATTTGCAGGTTTTCATTCTTGGCTCCGCTATTTGCGGCATCGCGGGGGCCATGATGACCACGCTTGACGGTCAGCTGACGCCGGGCACCTACCAGCCCCTGCGCTTTACTTTTCTGATTTGGGTGATGGTGATTGTCGGTGGATCGGGTAGCAACCTCGGCTCTATTCTTGGCGGGTTCCTGATCTGGTTCTTGTGGGTTCAGGTAGAGCCGATTGGTTTGTTTGTGATGGATATCATCACATCCGGCATGGCCGAGGACAGCTGGCTGCGCGCGCATCTGATCGACAGTGCGGCACAGATGCGCCTGATGACAATGGGGGTGATTATGATCCTCGTGCTGCGGTTTAGCCCGCGCGGATTGATCCCCGAGAAATAGGAACGAGCCAACCCTCGGCCATTGGCGTCCGGTGTCGAAGACAGGATTGAGTTTAAGGGCAAAATAAAGAAGCTGGCCGCGCGCTTTGTTGGATGCAAGGCGCGCGGCTTTTATCTTAGCGGCCTTTGAACAGTCCACCCAGAATGCCGCGCACAATGCGGCGACCTGTCGTGCCTTTTAGTTCCTTGATCACGATGTTCGCGATTGTCCCACTGATGCCGACAGTGTCTTGGGAGCGCGGTGTTGTTGTGCGGCGGGCGGCTGTGCTGTCTTTGCCGGCATAGCGGCGTGCGTTGTTGAAATCACGCAGGGAGGGTGTGTCAGCTTCGGAAGTCTTGGTAGCTTTTGCCTCTTCCTCCGCATTGGCGATGGCAGCTTCGGCGGCTTCAGCCTCTGCCGCGGCGGTGACTGCGCGGCCACGCAGGATTTCAAAGGCACTGATCCGGTCCAGCGGGGTGTCGTATTTGCCGGCCATTTCAGACATCGCCATCAGCGCGCGGCGCTGCGCATCCGTGATCGGCCCCAGTTGCGAGGATGGCGGGCGGATCAGGGTCCGCTGCACGATGCCGGGCACGCCTTTGGGTTGCAGCATGGAGGTCACCGCCTCACCGACGCCGACTTCGCGGATCGCTTCTTCGGTGCTGAAGGCGGGGTTGTCGCGGTAGGTTTGGGCGGCAAGCCGCAGTTCCTTTTGGTCTTTGGCGGTAAAGGCACGCAGGGCGTGCTGCACACGGTTTCCGAGCTGTCCGAGGATGTCTTCGGGCACGTCCGCAGGATTCTGGGTGATGAAATAGACGCCCACGCCTTTGGAACGGATCAAGCGGGCAACCTGTTCGACCTTATCGACCAGTGCTTTGGGGGCATCGTCAAACAGCAGGTGGGCCTCGTCGAAGAAAAACACCAGCTTGGGTTTATCGGCGTCACCGACTTCGGGCAGCTCCTCGAACAACTCCGACAGCAGCCAAAGCAGGAAAGTGGCATAGAGTTTGGGCGCACCCATCAGCTGATCTGAGGCCAGAATGTTGATCATGCCACGTCCGTCCGCATCGGTGCGCATCAGGTCCGTGAGCGCGAGGGCAGGTTCACCGAACAGTTTGGTGCCGCCCTGATTTTCCAACACCAGCAGACGGCGCTGGATGGCACCAACCGAGGCGGAGGAGACATTGCCGTACCGCAGGGAGAGACCGGCAGCGTTCTCGCCGATCCAGACCAGCAGGGCTTGTAGATCCTTGAGGTCCAGCAGGGCCATGCCTTCTTCATCGGCCACGCGAAAGGCGATGTTGATGATGCCCTCTTGTGCTTCGGTCAGATCAAGCAGCTGCGCAAGCAGGAGCGGGCCCATCTCGGAGACGGTTGTGCGCACGGGGTGGCCTTGCTCTCCGAAGAGGTCCCAGAAGGTGACAGGGAAGGCTTCATATTTGAAATCACCATAGCCGATCTTCGTGGCCCTTTCGGTGAATGGTGCATGCAGTTTATGGTTGGGATCACCTGCCATGGCGAGGCCGCTCAGATCACCTTTGACGTCCGAGAGGAAAACGGGGACGCCGGCAGTGGCAAAACCTTCGGCCATGATCTGGAGTGTGACCGTTTTACCTGTGCCTGTCGCCCCTGCAACCAGACCGTGCCGGTTGGCAAATTTCAGCGAGAGATACTGTGGCGTAGCGTAGTCCGGCCCGCCGCCTCCGATAAAAAGATCCGTACTCATACTCAAACACTCCCATATCTTTTGGGCAGCCGACATATCGTATGTCACCGCCCCCGAAGAACATACTAACTTAACGATTGCGCGCCATAGTCAATCTGTCTGCGGCTCTTATGTCCTTGCGTCGTGGACACTTCCTCCCTGTCAGACTGGCCGTGCCTTAGGGTGCGGCCTTTTTTTAACTGTACCTAATTTTGACCAAATGGTTGAGTTTATGGCGTAAAAATTCAGGCGTTTTTAGTTGACCGTTCGGGATCGCTTGATTAAAATACATTTAATAAGTCGGCTCAGTCCGGCAGGGAGTTACGAAATTTAGAAAAGAGGGCATTTTTTGCCCTCTTTTTTATTGCTTAAACCAATCGCCGCATTTTAGGATCCAGAACAAGCAGAAAATCGCTGGACACAAGGGCCCGCAGTACGCATCTCCCATGACATCATCTCTGGAGGGTGCTAAGGCAAACCAACTGTAAACAAACCACGGATTTCAAATGAACAAGTTTTCAACGGCTCTTACTCTTTGCGCTGCATTGGCTGTTTTTTCGCCTGCTGCTGCTTTTGCCCAAACGGCAACATCCCAAGCACCTGCAACGGCTGAGACACCTGCCCCCACTGAAGCACCCGCTGCTGCCGATGCGGCGGCACCGACGGTTCAGGATCAGCTGAGCCTTGGTGAAGACGCAGACAAAGCCAGCGAGATCGGCCAGCCCTACACCCGCGAGACAATCGGTGCCTGGGAAATGCGCTGCATCAAGCAGGAAGCGGGCGAAGAGCCTTGCCAGATGTACCAGCTGCTGGATGACGGCGAAGGTGCGCCCGTGGCCGAAGTGACCCTGTTCCGCCTGAAAGAAGGCGGCAAAGCTGTTGCCGGCGCCACCGTGATTGTACCGCTCGAGACCGCCCTGCCCGCGCAGTTTATGGTTCAGGTTGATGGCGACAAAGCGCGCCGCTATCCTTACGCGTTCTGCAACCCCGTGGGCTGCTATGTGCGGATTGGTCTGACGGCAGAAGATGTTGCAGCGTTCAAACGCGGCAAAGAAGCAAAGATGACACTGGTACCCGCATTGGCACCCGACCAGAAAGTTGTGCTGACGCTGTCGCTGGAAGGCTTCACCGCGTCGTTCGACAAGGTTTCTGTTCTCGACCAGTAAGGCGGACGCAGATGAATTCGAAAAGGCCGCTCCTTCGGGGGCGGCTTTTTTTATGTCGGATTTGATCTAGATTTTACGCAGGGCGATCACAGCGTTCATGCCACCAAAAGCAAAGGCATTGCTGAGTACAACATCCACCTTCGCATCCCGCGCCACGTTCGGCACCACGTCCAGCGCGCATTCGGGATCGGGTTCTTCATAGCCGATTGTAGGGGCAATGATGCCGTCGCGCAGGGCCATGATGCAGGCCAAAAGCTCCACTGCACCTGTGCCGCCGATCAGATGGCCGTGCATGGATTTGGTAGAGCTGATCATCAGCCGGTCGGCATGCTGGCCGAACACATCGGCCACGGCTGCACATTCGATTTTGTCGTTCGCCGCAGTACCGGTGCCATGGGCGTTGATATAGCCCACATCGGAGGCGTTGATTTTTGCATCCGCCAGCGCACCGGCCATGGCCCGCGCGGCCCCGTTTTTAGAGGGCATGACGATGTCGGAGGCATCCGACGACATGGCAAAGCCTGCGACTTCGCACAGAATTTCGGCACCACGCGCGCGGGCGTGCTCATATTCCTCGAACACAAATATCCCGGCGCCTTCGCCCTGCACCATACCGTTGCGGTTGGCGGAGAACGGGCGGCAGGCATCGCGCGACATGACGCGCAGACCTTCCCAGGCCTTGACGCCGCCAAAGCACAACATGGATTCCGACCCGCCCGTGACCATGGCAGGCGCCATGCCGCAGCGGATCATCATAAAGGCCTGCGCCATCGCGTGGTTGGAGGAGGCACAGGCGGTGGAGACGGTGAAGGACGGGCCCTTGAGGTTCCACTCGATGCTGACGTGGCTGGCGGCAGCATTGTTCATCAATTTCGGCACCACAAAGGGATGCACGCGGTTTTTGCCTTCCTCGTAGACGGCGCGGTAATTGTCGTCCCATGTGCTGACACCGCCGCCCGCCGTACCCAGCACAACGCCCGACCGCGCGGCAAGCTCGCCGGTGAACACCAGCCCCGACTGCTCTATCGCTTCGCGCGCGGCGGCAACGGTGAACTGGGTGAAACGGTCATAAAGCGATATCTGCTGGCGGTTATAACGGCCTTCGGCCTCAAAGCCCTTCACCTGCCCGCCAATCCGGATTTGCAGGCGTTCCACATCACGAAACTCCAGCGGGCCGATGCCGCAGACACCTTCGCGCATCGCAGCACAGGTTTCCGCCACCGAATGGCCAAGCGCGTTGACCGTGCCCGCCCCCGTGATGACGACACGCCTCATGCGCCGGACTGCTCCGCGCGCAGACGTTCGATGCCAGCGATGATGGTTGCTACCGACGTGATGTCGAAATCTGATTCCGAAGGGGTGTTGGCGTTGAAGGGCACTGTGATGTCAAAGGCTTCCTCGATGGCGAAGATGCTCTCGACCAGTCCCAGACTGTCGATGCCAAGGCTCTCCAGCGTGCTGTCCATCGACAGATCCTGCGGTTCCAGCACGGCCTGTTCTGCGATAATGGCGATGACCTGATCTTTGATGCTCATGTGGTTCTCCCCCGCGTCACTCTTGTGCATCTAGATATCGGATGCGTCTTTGAAAACCGCTTTTTTCAATTCAGCGACTTCACGCATGAGGCGCGGCAGACGGCGCAGCGCTTTGTACGCCTCGACCTGTTTGTCCATTTGCGTGGCGGGATAGCCCAGCATGGTGCGGCCTGCGGGCACATTCGACATCAGCTTGGTGCCGCCGCCGGCAATCACACCGTCGCCGACAAAGATATTGTCGTTCACACCGCATTGCCCCGCCAGCACCACGTTGTCGCCAATGGTGGCAGACCCCGCGATACCGACCTGCCCGCAGATCAGACAATTGCGCCCGATCACCACATTATGGCCCATGTGCACTTGGTTATCCAGCTTTGTGCCATCCCCGATCATGGTATCGCGAATGGTGCCGCAGTCTATCGTAGACCCCATGCCGATCTCGACATCATCGCCAATCGTGACAGATCCCAGCGAATGGATGCGCGTCCAGTCCTGTGCCTTTGCCGCGCCCTGATCACCCAAAGTCTTGCGCACGGATTCTACATTGGAAGGCTCGGCGGTCACAAAGGAAAACCCGTCGCCGCCGATCCGCGCGCCCGGTTGCGCGATGAACCTCGCGCCGATGGTCACACGCGCACCGATGCTGACCGCCTCGCGCAGATAGGCATCCGGCCCCAGTGTCGCGTTCCAGCCGATAAAGCACTGCGGACCAATGACGCAGCCCGCGCCAATCCGCGCGCCCTTGGAGATCACGGCCAGCGGCCCGACGCTGACACCCTCACCCAGCACCGCTTCGGGATCGACAAAGGCAGTGGGGTGAACACCGGTAGAGAACCCCTGCCCTGCATCCAGCAACCGCGTGAGCCCCGCCATGGCATAGCGCGGACGCGGTGCGATGATCGCCGCTTCCAGCCCCAGTGCCTGCCAGTCCGCCCCCTCCCACAGCATCGCGGCGCGCGCGCGCCCCTGCCCGAGGGTTTCGGCAAATTTAGGGTTCATCGCCAGGGCCAGATCATCGGGGCCTGCCATCGCAGGTTCTGCAGCGCGGGTGATCATAATGTCAGTGGCGCCAAAGGCTTGTGCCCCCAGCGCCACTGCAATCTGCTCTATCGTATGGGTCATGTCGTGCTCCCCTGAGGTTGCGCGCAGACTTAGCCTTGAATGAGGCCCAGTTCCACCCCTGCCTTTTGCAGTGCATCCCAGATCACGGCATCCCGCCCGTAAACGTCGCGACGGAAATTCAGATTGCCCTTCGAATCCGTAAATGCTGTGCGGTAAATGATGTGCACCGGCACAGGCACCACCAGATTAACGCGCGATTCGCGTCCTGTGCGCAGCTGGGATTTGAAAAAGCCCTCCGGATCCGCCTCTTGCTTGGCCAGAAGCGCATAGCCGAAATCGAAGGGATCGTTCAGGCGGATACAGCCATGGCTGAAAGCGCGCACTTCATGCGAAAACAAAGACTTGGCAGGCGTATCATGCAGGTAAATATTATATTTGTTCGGGAACATATACTTTACCAATCCCAGTGCATTCGAGGGGCTGGGCGGCTGGCGCATGGAATAGGGAAAGCTGCTGGCCGAATATTTGGCAAAATTGGCAGAGCTGCGGTTGACCACACGTCCGCGGCTGTCCGTTATCTCGATGTGGCGCACTGCGTTGGGGTTGTTGCGCAGGGCGGGCAGATATTCGCCCACGATGATCGAACGGGGCACATACCAGCTGGGGTTGATGACCATATGATCCATCTCGTCGGAGAATTCCGGCGTCTCGCGGTCCGCTCCGTTCGCCCCCACCACCGAGCGTGTCTCGAATGTGATGCGGCCCTCGTCGATGATCTTGGCCGTAAAATCCGTGATGTTCACCAGAATATGCCGGGCGCCACGTTCGCGGTGCAACCAGCGCTCGCGCTCCATCGCGACCAGAACAGACTTCAGGCGGGTATCAATGCTCTCGTTGAGTTCCTTGATGGTGCCACTGCCCGCAACGCCATCCGCTTCCAGCCCGTGGGCGGTCTGGAAATCCAGAACAGCGGCGGCCATTGCGGTGTCGTAGGATTTGGTATTCGATCGCTCCAGATAGCCCATCGCCATCAGGCGGTTGCGCAGCGCCAGAACCGCAGGGCCGGTGGCGCCGGGCTTGAGCGACGAGGCGTTAACTGTCGGACCCCAGCCGCCATTACGCGACCGTTCTTGCAGCAGCATCTTCTGCTTGATCAGGGCAGCATATTCAACCGTACGCGGGGCAAGGCCGCGCAAGTAGGCAGCAGGTCTGGCGCTCAGAAACCCGCTGATCAACTCTGCGCGGTCGGTATATTCGACCTCGCGCTTGATCGCATTGATTACCTGCCCCGGCATCAGGGCACCACTCTGGATATCGCGGGCATATTGCAGGAACATCCGGGTCATCTCGACATCAAGGATCCCCAAATCGCGCGCCGAGCGGGCGGAACGCATTTGTGCCTCCAGCGCATCAACATCATAGCGCGCAACAGGCAGGCCGTGATCGCCCGCGTGGCGCAGCGCGTCCAGCAAAGCGGCACGGCGTGCAGTATAGATCTCGCCTTCGCCTGTCCAAACCCCTTCGAAATTTTGGGCGCGGTAGAATTTGGCAATGTCATCGTCACGCGATCCGGTTTCGGCAACGGCCTGTTTGAAGGCAGTAACCTGTGCAACCGCCTGCTGGGGTGGCGCCACAAACAACGCCCCCAAGACAAGCGCGAAAACTACAGATTTGGGTGCAACCTTGGGTCCGGTCAGGCGACGCAGTGTCGATGGCATCAAATATCCCCTTATTTTTTGATTTCTTTAGGGAAAACTATGCCTAAAACGCAAGCGGCAAGTCCATTCACAAAGACGGAATATAGTAAATTAGCGGTAAAATTGATGCCAAAACAGCACCGCGGCCTGCCGGCTGCCACAGCATTGCCCGATGATGCGCAAGAAATCGCCTAAACTTTCCCTCATGAGAGGGTCACCGGATTCATCACTTGGTTCCACTTTTTGCTTATGCGATAGAGAACAGGTATCTGGGGAGATGATAATTCGGTCCGTGTAACATCTCGGGCACATTGGCAGTATCCACAGGCATGCCTCCAACTTTGGCAAGAAACGGGACAGATGATATGACAGGCAAAACCACATCGGGTATGACCCGCCGCGGCCTTCTTGGCGCGTTTGCGGCGACAGCAGTCACAGCGGCTCCGACGTTCGCTAATGCGGCAGGGTTACTGCGCGGCGCAGGCGATATCCGCCGCATCAAGATGTATTCGGGCCGCACGGGCGAACGGATTGATATGATCTACTGGATCGAAGGCAAGTACATCGGCGACGCCGTAAAGGAAGTGAACCATTTCATGCGCGACTGGCGCACAAATGATGTCGTGAAAATGGACTTGCGGACCGTGGATATCATGGCCGCAGCCCATAATCTTCTGAATGCTGATGAGCCTTATATGCTGCTCTCCGGCTACCGCAGCCCGAAAACCAACAACATGCTGCGCTCCCGCTCCGGCGGTGTTGCGAAGAATTCCCTGCACCTGCGCGGTCAGGCCGCTGATTTGCGCCTTTCTTCACGTTCGGTCAACCAAATGGCCAAAGCGGCGGCGGTGTGCCGCGGGGGTGGCGTAGGTCGTTATTCCGGTTCCAATTTTGTACATATGGATTGTGGTACGGTACGCACCTGGGGCGGTTAAACCACAGAATTAATCCCTACCCTGCAAAGCGCCCTTCGGGGCGTTTTTTGATTGGTTTTCGCAATAACTTGCTGCGCAGACGCTAAAAGCGAGGCCACAAGGAACCTGAAATCAGGGTCTTGCCATCAGCTTGCTGAAGTCCATCGCTGTAGACAGTACTCATACACTGCCAGACGTTGTGGTCTATTGCTGTTTGCGGGCGGCACCAGTCGAAAATGCCTTTCCGGAACATGCCGCCTGATGGACGCTGAGCCGCTGCTGACAAACCTGCGCAGCCAATGCTTCTGCGATCGTTTGGCCCCTCTCGACGTCGGATAGTGTTGTTTTCCAGATGCAGGGCTTTTCCAAACTCTGGGCTTTTCCAAACTCCGGGTTTTTTCAAACTTCGGGCTTTTCCAATTTTCCAGGCGACGAGATCCTGAACGCGGCAACAGCCCGGGCCGCCGACTGCGGATTGTTCGAGACCTCTTTTTTACAATGTCTGATGTACCCTAAGTCGTCACAGCCATACTGGTGGTGCAGTGTGTACCTGTTGGCCCGCCCGCCGCACAGCACAGCACTTGTCACAGCTGTCCTGTCGGCGCAGTTTCCAACAGGACAAAAGCGGCAGGAAGAAGAAAGTTGCTATTCCCTGACCATAGCAACCGTCCGGTTGCCAAAACCAGCCCTTGACGGGGCATGTGCCTGTTATGATGTGACGTGATGCAGACAGCATGCAGACATCATGCAGACATCATGCAGACATCGCATGAGGTGCAGCCTACCTCGGCCACAGGCCGGTTCACCTAATAATTCCGGCAAAAATGAAACCCGTGGCTTAAGCGCGATGGTGATGAATAAAAGCCACGAGAGCGGCGGTTGAAGGATCCTGCGTACTGGCGTCATGGGTGCCATCGACGACGGGTTGCAGCGAGGTCGCAAGTTCTTTGCCCAGCTCTACCCCCCATTGGTCGAACGAAATGATATCCAGAATCACCCCTTCGACAAAAACGCGGTGCTCGTAGAGGGCGAGGATCCGGCCCAACGTGAAGGGGTCCAGTTGCTGGTAGAGAAGCGTGGTCGAAGGACGGTTGCCGGGAAAGACGCGGTGGCGGGCTTGCCGGTCAAGTGCTGCGCCGGTGAAGCCTTTTGCCGCCGCGATTGCCCGCGCGTCCTCAAGGCTGCGGCCCTGCATGAGGGCTTTGGATTGTGCAAGGCAGTTGGCGACCAGCAGCTGGTGATGATGGGGCAACTCTGCCTCATGGCCTTTCGCTGCCAGCAGAAATTCGCAAGGGATGACCCGCGTGCCTTGATGGATCAGCTGGTAGAAGGCATGCTGACCGTTGGTGCCCGCAGCCCCCCAGACAACAGGGCCTGTGTTGCGCGGGCTGTTCGCCCCGTTCCGCTGCACGCCTTTGCCGTTTGATTCCATTTCAAGCTGTTGCAAATAGTTGGGCAGCAGGCCCAGCCGCTCGTCATAGGGAAGAACTGCGCGGGTGGCGTAGTCGCAGATCTGGTTATGCCAGATTCCGGTCAGGGCCAGCAGAACGGGCATGTTTTCAGGCAGCGGAGCTGTGCGGAAGTGAGTGTCCATATCTTGGGCGCCGCGCAGGAATGCGTCGAACGCCCGCGGTCCGATGGCAATCATCAGCGACAGGCCGATGGGGCCCCAGACAGAATAGCGCCCGCCAACCCAATCCTCAAACCCGAACACCCGCGACGGATCAATTCCAAAAGCGACGGTTTTATCCGCGGCGGTGCTGAGGGCTGCAAATTGCTGTTTCGGATCACCACCGTGGTCCAGCATCCATGCCTTCGCGGTCCGTGCATTCGTCATCGTCTCTATGGTGGTAAAGGTCTTTGAGGCGACAATCACCAGCGTTGTTCTGGCATCCAGCCCGCGCAGCGTGTCGGCAATATCGGCCCCGTCGACATTGGAGACAAAATGGCAGCGAGGGCCATCGTGGTAAGGTGCCAGCGCACGCACCGCCATGGCAGGCCCAAGATCAGAGCCGCCGATGCCAATGTTGACGATATCCGTAAAAGGACCGCTGCGCACCGCATCAGCATAGCGGCGCATGGCGCCGAGGGTCGCCAATATGGCTGGCATCACATCGGCACCGTCCGCCGAAACAGGCCCACCGTCCAGATTGCGCAGCGCGGTGTGCAGCACGGCGCGGTCTTCTGTCTCGTTGATGTGGACGCCGTTGAACATATCCTCGCACCGCGCCCGCACGCCTGCATCACGGGCAAGGTCCAACAGTGTATTGCGGGTCACACTGTCAATGTTGGTTTTGGAATAGTCGAAATACATATCCGGAATCTGCACCGCAAAGTCTTCGGCGCGTGCGGGATCGTCAAACAGATCACGAATGGCGCGCTCTTTATGCGCCGCTTGTTGTGCGCTCAGGGTTTTCCAGTGGCTCATGCGGCGCTCCAGTGAATTGTGGCTTGGGACAGGACCGCCTGCACGGGCGCTTGCAGTACTGACAAACGTGCGGCCCGCAGAAGGGCTGCACGTTTGTCAGCCCCTGTGATCAGCAGATGTATACCGCGCGCAGTGCTCAAGGCGCGGCCTGTCAGGGTAAACCGCTGCACATTCTGGTCTTTTGCGGTGATCGGCAGCAGCAAGGGCGCGTCATCGGCCATGGCCTGCGCCAAACCATCCGCCTCCGGAAACAGCGAGGCAATGTGCATATCCGCGCCCATGCCCAAGAGCAGCACATCAATCGGCAACAGATGCGCAAGGCTTGCGGAAAGGCTCTGTGCGGTGGTCCCGATATCAGCCACATCCGTGAAATAGGGCGTAAACTGCGCGGCAGCGGCAGGACCTGTCAGCAGGCGCGCACGGATCAGCGCCGCGTTCGACTGTGCATCAGTCTCCGGCACCCACCGCTCGTCGGTGAGCAACACATGCACGCGCGACCAGTCCAGCGCCACTTGGGCCAGCGCATCAAACACCGGGCCCGGTGTGGTGCCCCCCGGTACGGCAAAGCAAACGGTATCGCGCAGCGCTAATGCCTGCGCCAGATCAGCGGCAAGGCCAGCGGCGACTGCGCGCATCAAGGTTTCGCGGTCAGGATATTCAATCAGGTTCATTCAGTGATCTTTCGCCATTCGCGCCCCTCACGGCGCATCAATTCGCCTGCATCCGTCGGGCCGGTGCTGCCGTGATCGTACGGTTTGGGCACGTCATTGCGCGCCTCCCAGCCCTCGATAATGGGATCGGTCCAGGCCCAAGCGGCCTCTACTTCATCGCCGCGCATAAACAGCGTCTGGTTGCCACGGATCACATCCATGATCAGCCGCTCGTAAGCATCTACATGCTCGACATCGTCGGGATTGAGGGTTTCGGCAAAGGTCATATCCAAGGGCACGTCGATCAGACGCATGCCGCCCGGTCCGGGTTCCTTGATGGTCACACCCAGGGTGATGCCCTCGTTGGGTTGCAGGCGGATCGACAGGACGTTGCGGTGGCGGCCTGCATCTTCGCCGAAAATACTGTGCGGCGTATCTTTGAACACCACTGTAATCTCGGAGGAGCGCGCAGCGAGACGTTTGCCCGTGCGCAGATAGAACGGTGTCCCTGCCCACCGCCAGTTGCTGATCTCGGCGCGCAGGGCGATAAAGCTTTCGGTACGCGAGCGCGGATTGCCCACGGCGGTGCGGTAGCCGGGGTTTTCGGCCTCGTTACACGGCTCTGCCTGATACTGGCCGCGCACGATGTGATAATCGGCCACAGGATCCAGCGCGCGGATCACTTTCAGCTTCTCGTCGCGCACTGCATCGGGGGCAAAGCGCGCAGGCGGTTCCATCGCAATCAGGCACAACAGCTGCATCAGATGGTTTTGCACCATATCGCGCATCGCACCGGCTTTGTCATAATACTCGCCGCGTCCGCCCACCCCCACCGTCTCGGCCACGGTGATCTGGATGTGATCGACGTACTGGCTGTTCCACAAGGGCTCGAACAGCATATTGCCAAAGCGCACGGCCATCAGGTTTTGCACCGTTTCCTTGCCCAGATAATGGTCGATCCGGTAAATCTGGTCTTCGTTAAAATAGGTGGCCAGCGTTCTGTTCAGCGCGCGCGCACTGACCAGATCACGGCCAAAGGGTTTCTCGACCACAATCCGCGCGTTTGCATCCGCCATACCCCATTTTTGCAAGCGCTCTGCGATATCCCCGAACAGCGCCGGAGCCACCGAGAAATAATAGGCCTCCACCCGTTCGGTGCCTGCCATAAGTTTTTGCAATTCTTCCCAGCCCTGATCACCGCGCGCATCAATCGTGACATAATCCAGCTGCGCCAGAAACGCCTCCAGTTGATCTGTGCCGCAGGCAGGCGGTCCGCCGAACTCCACAACCGCGTCGCGCACGATCTGGCGGTAGCCGTCGGCATCCAGATCGCTGCGCGCAGCCCCGATCACACGTGCGTCTGGTGGCATCTGGCCTGCACAAAACCGCCGGAATAGACCGGGCAAGATTTTACGCCGTGCCAGATCGCCGGTACCGCCAAAGATCACCAGATCGAAATGATCGACGGGAATGACGCGTGAAACCATAGAACTTGCCTTTGTATGTTGCCGCCTGCTTGTGCAACCGGTGCATAGTGTAACCTGCTGTGCGCGTGATGCCACTGCTTTAGTCGATGTGCAAAGGGCTGCGCGCACCCCTTCGTGCATGTTAGCGCAAATTCCTGCATGTTAGCGCAAACATAAACAGATACCGACCAATCACAAGACTGTGCACAGGACGGCGCGGTCTTTTCTTGCTTTTAGCGACCCCCTGCCCCATTTAAATCACCAGATAGCAGATCGGAAGGATGCCGGATGAAAGATATCGCATTGGCAAATCAGGGCAAATTCACAGATCCTAAAGTGACCGCCAAAGGCGAGCCGCGCGCGACTGTGGCGCTGAGCAATCCGCAAACGCTGTGGTTCAACACCGGCACCCTGTGCAATATCGAATGTGCGAACTGCTATATCCTGTCCAGCCCCACCAATGATGCGCTGGTCTATATCACGGCCGATGAGGTGTGCGGCTATCTGGACCAGCTTGAAGCGCGCAACTGGGACGTGCGCGAAATTGCGTTCACGGGCGGCGAGCCGTTTATGAACCCGCAGATGATCGAGATTGCCGAAGTGTCGCTGGCGCGCGGCTATGATGTGCTGATCCTGACCAACGCGATGCTGCCGATGATGCGTAAAGCGATGCGCGCGGGACTACTGCGCCTGAACGCCGCTTATCCGGGCAAGCTGATGCTGCGGATTTCCGTTGATCACTACCGCGCTGACCTGCATGATGCAGAGCGCGGCAAGGGCGCGCTGGCCAAGACCATCACGGGAATGAAATGGCTGTCTGACCATGGCTTCACCATGGCGGTGGCAGGGCGTTCCGTGTTCGAGGATACCGACGCCGACAGCCGCGCAGGTTATGCGGCATTCTACGCCGAGCATGGCTTTAAGATCGACGCGCAAGATCCTGCAATAACAGTTCTTTTTCCCGAAATGGACGAGAGCGTCGAAGTGCCGGAAATCACCACTGCCTGCTGGGGCATTCTGGACAAATCCCCCGATGCGGTGATGTGCGCCTCCTCGCGGATGGTGGTCAAGCGGCGCGGCGCTGAAAAGCTGGCGGTGCTGGCCTGCACCCTGCTGCCCTATGCGCCGGAGTTCGAGCTGGGCGAGACGCTGGAGGAGGCAGAGCGCGATGTGGCGCTAAACCATCCCCATTGTGCGAAGTTCTGCGTGTTGGGCGGGGCCAGTTGTTCCGCCTGAAGGCGGACATTAAACCGTGCGGATAGCCCCTAAAGCTGGATGATATGCCCCTCGCGCGGATTGGCGGTGCCGTCCGCAAGTGCGCCGTAAACCCCTGCCGCCTGCCCGATCCCGTCATGCACCTTGACGTCCAGCCAGCCACCCGCATCCGCCGCCAGCCGTTTCCACGCGGCGGTGATCTGCTTTTCGATTACGCCTACACCCCATTCCTCGCGCCGCTTGGCGATCTGAGCGGGGGCAAAGAAGAATTCGGGCTTCACGCCTTCGACTTTGATCTGCGGCTGGAACTGGTCCCAATGGCTGATACCTACTGCGGCGGAATGTTTAAGATGCGCGCCCAAGGTGCTGTGAACCTGAGATTTCACCGCTGCATTACCCGACATATCGACGTAGACAGAGGCCATCTGCGGCAGCTGTGCAATCTCGTCATAGGTCAACACGCTGTCACAAGCCCCGAGGCCTTCGACAAAGACCCGGTTCCGCTCCGAGGTCAGGCCGATAATCTTGTAATCGCGCGCCTCCGGCTCTGCCAGATATTTGCACAGGCCCAGACCGGTTTTGGACGATGCACTGCCAATGATGATCTGCTGCGCGCCGAAGCATTTGTTGTCCTTCAGCCAGTCAAACAGCAGATAAGAGGTGGCCAGCAGCGGTTGCAACAGCGCGCGCATGTGGTCCTGCGCCGGATCACCGCTGCGCACCGGCGTATAGCGGTTGTAAACGGCGGGCAGCTCTGCACGGTGGGTGGCAGCATCGACAAACCCGCCATGCCCGTCCGCTTGGACGGTGATCACCAGTTCTTCGGCTAGCGGGTAAAAGCCGTAAAGGCGCGTGCCCGTTTCCAGATCCGCGCTGTCGCTTTCTACCACTTCCGCCGTACCCCAAACGGGGACAAGGCCCTGTCCGTCAATTCCTGTCGGGAAAAAATGCCAGTACCCGATGGCAAAACCGGAGGCGGCATACGTCACATTATTGGCGGTCAGCGCAAAGCTGGCCAGCTTCAACCGTGCCTGCCCCTTGCCCAAGGGCGCGGATGGTACGTTTTCCAGACGGGTGGCGGTGATGGTTTTATGATCGGTCAACAAGCGTTGCATGATAGTCCTCCTCGGGATTTGAGCCTACCTTAGAGCGTGATTTAAACTGTGGCAGTCTAACGTGACGTCAGTCAATTCAGGCCCGACCGGAGGTGGTCGCAGGGCATACCGGAATTCCGCCAGAAATCTTTTTTTGAAAAATTAACTAAGTATCATTTAAAAACAATGGGTTATCACCTGATCCATAACAGCCCCGACACCAAGGACAATGGCGGGATTGCACCTTATATGGGGTCCGTTTATAGTAAATAACAAGATATAGAACACATCAGCCAAGCTGGGACAGAGATTGACCGATACGCCGGAAACCCCTGAGAACGAAGATGAAAACCGCCCCGTGCGGCCCGTATATGACGGCCCGACCGTCACCATCGAGCACGAGATGCGCACAAGCTATCTCGATTATGCGATGTCGGTTATCGTCTCGCGTGCCATTCCGGACCTGCGCGATGGTCTGAAACCCGTGCACCGTCGCATTTTGTATGCCATGCACGAGGCCGGCAACAGCCACGATAAAGCCTACCGTAAATCTGCCCGTGCCGTCGGCGATGTGATGGGTAAGTACCACCCGCATGGCGATAGTGCGATCTATGACGCGCTGGTGCGCATGGCGCAGGATTTCTCAATGTCGCTGCCGCTGCTGGACGGTCAGGGCAATTTCGGCTCGATGGACGGGGATAACGCCGCAGCGATGCGCTATACTGAAGTGCGCATGGACAAGCCTGCGGCATTTCTGCTGACCGACATCGACAAAGAAACCGTTGATTTTCAAGATAATTATGACGGGAAGGACCGCGAGCCTACAGTCCTGCCCGCGCGTTTTCCGAATATGCTGGTCAATGGCGCTGGCGGCATTGCCGTCGGCATGGCGACCAATATTCCGCCCCATAACCTTGGCGAAGTGATTGATGCCTGTCTTGCGCTGATCGTGAACCCCGATCTGACATCCGAAGACCTGATTGAATATGTGCCCGGTCCCGATTTCCCGACCGGAGGCATTATGCTGGGCCGGTCCGGTGCGCGCAAAGCGTATCTTGAAGGGCGCGGATCTGTCATTGTGCGGTCGAAAACCCGCATCGAGGAGATTCGCAAAGACCGCTGGGCCATCGTCATCGACGAGATCCCCTATCAGGTGAACAAGGCCACCATGATCGAGCGGATTGCAGAGGCCGCGCGTGACAAGCGAATCGAAGGCATCGCCCATGTGCAGGACGAGAGCGACCGCAACGGTGTGCGCGTGGTGGTCGAGCTGAAGCGCGATGCAACCGCCGAAGTGGTCATGAACCAGCTGTTCCGATTCACACCCATGCAGACCTATTTCGGCTGCAACATGCTGGCGCTGAACGGTGGCCGCCCCGAAACGCTGACGCTGCGCCGGTTCCTGACCTGCTTTATCGACTTCCGCGAGGAAGTTGTGGCACGGCGCACGGCCCATCTGCTGCGCAAAGCGCGCGAGCGCAGCCATATCTTGTGTGGTCTGGCCGTGGCCGTCACCAATATCGACGAAATCGTCGCCACCATCCGCTCCTCCGCAGATGCGGGCGAGGCACGGACCAAGCTGATGACGCGCCGCTGGCCCGCGACAGATATTTTGCCCTATATCAAGCTGATCGACGATCCCACGCATACCGCGAATGACGATGGCACCTATAACCTGTCCGAAATTCAGGCCCGCGCCATTCTGGAACTGCGGTTGCAGCGCTTGACGCAACTGGGCGTCAACGAAGTAACCACCGAGCTGGAAGAGCTGGCGGGCAAGATCAAGGAATATCTTGAAATTCTGGGCTCGCGCGACCGGATCATGGCGATCATCCGCGACGAGCTGGTGGAAATCCGTGATCTTTTTGCCGTGCCGCGCCGTACCCAGATTGTAGACTGGTCCGGTGATATGGACGACGAGGACCTGATCGAGCGGGAGGATATGGTCGTGACCGTGACTTCCGGCGGCTACATCAAGCGCACGCCTCTGGCAGATTTCCGCAGCCAGCGGCGTGGCGGTAAAGGTGTCTCCGGTATGGCCACAAAAGAAGAGGACGTGGTCACCACCCTTTTCGTGGCCAATACGCATACCCAGCTGCTGTTTTTCACCACCGATGGTATGGTCTACAAGCTAAAAACATGGCGTCTGCCACAGGGCAGCCGGACCGCCAAAGGCAAGGCAATTGTGAACATTCTGCCGATCCCTGTCGGTGTCTCCATTGCGGCCATCATGCCGGTGGACCGCGACGAGACCGAATGGGACGGCTTGCAGGTTGTGTTCGCCACGTCCGCAGGCACTGTGCGCCGCAACAAGCTGTCGGATTTCACCAACGTCATGCGCAATGGCAAGATCGCGATGAAATTTGACGAGGAGAACGCAGGCGTTACCCTGATCAACGCCCGCATTGCCAGCAATGATGATGATGTGATGTTGGTCACCAACTCGGGTCGGGCGATCCGTTTCCGGGCCACAGACGTGCGTGTGTTCAACAGCCGCAATTCCATTGGTGTGCGCGGGATCAAACTGCTGGGCGATGACAAGGTTGTCTCCATGTCGATTATCCGCCACTTTGACGCTGCCTCGGAAGAACGCACTGCCTACCTCAAGATGCGCCGTGCAATGGCCGGTCTGGCCGATGAAGTCTCCGAAGACGACGAAGAGGCAGCACCCGCCGATCCGAACTTCTCCAACGAGCGCTACGTCGAGATGTCTGCCGCAGAAAACCTGATCCTGACGATCACCGCAGGGGGCGCGGGCAAGCTGTCCTCCAGCCACGATTACCCGCTGCGGGGCCGTGGCGGCATGGGGTGACGGCGATGGACAAGGCAATGCGCGGCGGCGAAATCGTTGCCTCCTTCCCTGTGGATATGGAGGACCAGATCATGCTGGCAACCTCCAAGGGCCAGTCTATCCGCGTGCCGGTTGAAGGGATTTCCTTCCGCTCACGCAGTGCTGGCGGGGTAAAGGTATTTAACACAGGCAAGAATGAAGTTGTTGTGTCGGTCGCATGGATCGCAGAAGCCGGTGAGGATGATGCAGTCGATGAAGGTACCGACGACAGTGCCGAATAATCCTCTGCTTTAGAGAAATAGTAAAAGAGCCACTTCAGACCGAAGTGGCTCTTTTTTTTGACATGCAGCTGAAATGGACCTTAACCGTTAACTGCCCAAGCCAGTTCACCGACCATGGTGTTGCAGGCCGACTGAAGATCTGTGAAGGCGACCTGCGTATTAAATCCCGTGTCGACGTCAACCCGCGCTTTTGCAATCACGGCGTCTGTCGCGCCCAGACTCCTGGCGAGGGCGATGTTCTTGTTTGAATCCTGCCGGAGTTTCTGGACGCCTTCATAGCCCCCTGCATAGCCTGCACACCGCTTTGCAACCAATTCCGCCCCGACGGCTTTTCTGGCGGCAGCCTCCATAGGAGAGCTTGGCGGCGCAACACATCCCCCCAAAAAACCCAAAGTGATCAGTATAACAGACAGATATTTCATAAGCATTCCCATTACTTCGCAGTGATGACGCGCACGTCGCCATCTGCTTTTAATGGTCTATTATCAGCGCCATGTGTGAATAATTCGTAAATGAAACAGGTCATCGTTAAGTTAAATCAGTGGAGCAGATCAGTCACTTAGGCCCGGATTGAAGCGGGTTTCAGGGTTTCAAAGCCCGTAAATCCCGCTGAATTTCTCTTTCAAATAGGCCAGCAGCGGCGCCTCGCTTGGCGCCTGTCCCGCAGCCCGCGTAATCACCTCGCGCGGCTCGAAAAGCCCGCCGTGGGTTTGGACGTTAACCCCCAACCAAGCCGTCGCCGCAGAGGTATCCCCCTTGGCCAAATCCGCATCCAGATCGGGCAGTGCTTTGCGCATCGCCTCGTTCAGGCAGCCAGCATAGACATTGCCAAGGCTATAGGTCGGGAAATAGCCGAACAGGCCCACGGACCAATGCACATCCTGCAACACGCCGTTGGAGGGCTTATCCACGGCATAGCCGAAATCTGCCTCAAAACGGTCGTTCCATGCGGCCTCAAGCTCGCTCACTTGCAAATCACCGGCCATCAACGCCCGCTCCAGATCAAAGCGCAGCAAGACGTGCAGATTGTATTGCAGCTCGTCCGCTTCGGTCCGGATATAGCCGGCACCGACACGGTTGACGGTGGCATGAAACGTCTCTTCATCCGCCACGCCAAAATCACCGAATGCGTCTTTCATCTGGCCGAACAGCCAGCCGGTAAAGGCACGGCTACGGCCAATCTGATTCTCGTAGATTCGACTCTGGCTCTCGTGCACACCCATGCTCACGCCGCTGCCAAGAGGGGTCAACAAGTATGATTGGTCAATTGTCTGCTCATAGGCGGCATGGCCAACCTCATGAATTGTCGAATAAAAACAGTTGAACGGATCGGCAGGATTGGTGCGGGTGGTGATGCGCACATCATTGCCGGACCCAGAGGAGAACGGATGCACGGCCTTGTCCACACGCCCCCGCGCCATGTCATAGCCGAAGGTCTTGGCCAGCAGCCGCGTCAGTTTCATCTGTGCACCCTCGTCGAAGGTGCCGCTGAGCGGTTCCGGCCCTGTGGCCGCGCGCACAGCCGCGCGCAGGTCTGACAGTACGGGCCGCATGGCGCCAAACATCGCCTCCAGATCGGCGCCGGTTGTGCCGGGCTCGTAATCGCTCAGCAGTGCATCATAGACATCGCCACCAGCGGCCAGCGCCTGACCCTCTTCGCGCTTGAGCATGATGACTTCGGCCAGCGTGGGCGCGAAGGCTTTGAAATCATCGGCGGCGCGGGCCTCGGCCCAGATGCCCTGCGCGGCAGAGGTAAGTTTCGCCAGACGCGTGGCCAGCGCGGCGGGCACCTTGCTGGTCCGCGCAAAACTGCGGCGGATGTGGCGCATGTTGGCTTGGCCGACTGCATCAAGTGTCTTATCGTCAATCGCCGCCAGCCAGTCTTTCACACGCGGATCAATCCGGCGGGCATGCAGCACAGATTCCATCGCGGCCATTTCCTCAGCCCGCTGAGGGGCGGCACCGCGCGGCATAATGGTTTCCTGATCCCAGCCCAGCCGCCCCGCCACCTGCCCCAAGGCCTGCGTGTCACGGGTGAATTCCATCAGGTTTTCATAGTCGGTCATGCGCGGGCTCCTCTGAGCGATGTGGCGATGGGATAAAGCGACAGATGCCGCGCGCGCAGGATCAAAACCCAGCACAGAACGGCGAGGCCCTGATGGGCAAGCGCCACAGGCATGATTGCGGCAACAAGCACGGTGGCGATGCCCAGAAGCACTTGCGCGCTAAGGGCGATCATCACGGCGTTGAATGCAAACCGCGTTTTAAGGTGTGCCGATTTGCGGCCACGCAGCCAGACAACAATGGCAAAGGCAAACAACACATAGCCCGTCATGCGGTGGATGAATTGCACCAGACCGGGGTTTTCGATGAAATTGGTCCAGAGCGGCTGCAGCACGAAAGCCTGCGGCGGGAAAAACTGGCCCGCCATCAGCGGCCAGTCAGTATAGGTGCGGCCTGCATCAATGCCCGCCACCAGCGCGCCGATGAGAATTTGCAGAAAGGTGAAATGCAGCAGGCCGGTAGAGAGACCATAGAGCTTGCCCTCTTTGGCGCGGCGCGCCTGCATCAGGTCGCGCTCCTTGCGGCCAAGGCTCAGCGCGAACCATGTGATGAAGCCCATGATGACAAAGGCCAGCCCCAGATGGGTGGCAAGGCGTGTGCTGGCGACCGTGACCACAGAGGTGCCGGAGGTGACGCCCGACGAGACCATCCACCAGCCGATTGCCCCCTGAAGCCCTCCCAATGCGCCCAGCAGCAGCAGGCGCGGCGTCCAGCCTGTGGGGATTTGCCCGCGCAACAAGAACCAGAAAAACCCGATCCCCCAGACAAGGCCGATCACACGGCCCAGCTGGCGGTGGCCCCATTCCCACCAGTAAATTTCCTTGAAATCGGCCAGCGTCATCCAGGCGTGTTGCAGGCGGAACTGGTCAATCGCTTGGTATTTGGCAAATTCGGAGGCCCAGTCGGCGGCGTTCAGCGGCGGGATGGACCCTGTCAGCGGGCGCCATTCCGTGATGCTGAGACCACTGTCGGTCAGCCGTGTGGCACCGCCCACAAGGATCATCAGAAAGACCAACATGAACAACGATATCAACCAGTTGCGGATCGACGTTCGCGCGCCTTTGCGGCCTGCGTCAATCACGCCTTTGGTGGCGGCAGGCTTGGCCGTCTGCGCGCCCACGTCTTCGAATAGCTTGCGTTTGGTTGTCATCTGTTCACTCCATCGAATTCTTGTCGCGACAGGTAGTGCGCGCGGGCAGCAGCGTCTAGCCGCGTTCCTTCCAGCGGACCATCTGCCGCAAGGTGCCGTGCAGGATTTGCACATCCGCACGGGTCAGCGGCAGGCGGCTCCACATGTTGCGCAGATTGGTTTTCATCGAGATGGCTTTGTGTTCGGGATAGAAGAAACCCGCTTCCTCCATCCTGTCTTCATAATGCTTTGCCAGATGCTCGATCTCCGAGTTGTCCGCCCAGTCACTGCCTGCCAGCGTTTGCACCACCGGGGCCTGAGTGCTCTGTTGGCGCATCCATTCATAGCCCGTCAGCAGCACACATTGCGCGAGGTTGAGCGAGGGGAATTCGGGGTTCACAGGCACGGAGATAATCGCATTGGCGCGGGAAATATCGTCATTCTCCAGCCCTGCCCGCTCTGGCCCGAACAGCACGGCCACACGTTCCCCCGCAGCGATCTTTTCGGCGGCCAAAGCCATCGCCGCTTCGGGGGTATAGACAGGTTTCGCCAGATCGCGGTCGCGCGCGGTGGTGGCAAAGACAAAGCTGCAATCTGCCAGCGCATGGGGCAGATCAGGCGACAGCAGCGCACCATCCAGGACGCGCCCCGCCCCCGATGCCATCGCCACTGCCGCCGGATTTGGCCAGCCATCGCGCGGCGCCACAATGCGCATATGATCCAGCCCAAAATTCAGCATCGCACGCGCCGCTGCCCCGATGTTTTCCCCCATCTGGGGCCGGACAAGGACAAAGGCGGGGGCGGTGGGGTGTTCAACTGTCATGACCCTTCCTTATCGCGCGTGTCCCCCCTTGCCAATATCAGCCTGCGTGGCGGATAACAGTTTCCATCCGCGCGCAGTTTGGGATAGTCACTGCGCAGCCCCAAAGGACCGATCCCATGTCAAAAGAACCGCAACAGCCGCAACTCTATCTCATCACCCCGCCAGAGCTGGAGCTTGCCAGCTTTGCCGATATTCTGGCCGCTGTGCTGGACAGCCATGCCACCTCTTGCGTGCGCCTTGCCCTGTCCACAAAGGACGAAGACAAACTGGGCCGCGCCGCAGACACCCTGCGCGCCGTGACCGATGCCCGCGATGTGGCGCTGGTGATTGCCGATCATACGCTATTGGCTGAGCGGCTGGGCCTTGACGGCGTGCATCTGTCAGATGCCGCGCGATCCGTGCGCCATGCCCGCAAGGTTCTGGGGCCTGATGCGATTGTGGGCAGTTTCTGCGCCGGATCACGCCATGACGGGATGAGTGCGGGCGAGGCTGGTGCCGATTACGTGGCCTTCGGACCTGTTCAGTCGACAGCCCTGAATGATGGCGAGATTGCCGAAGCGGACATGTTCCAGTGGTGGTCCGAAGTGATCGAAGTGCCCTGCGTGGCCGAAGGCCAGCTGGATGCCGCGATGATCACAAAACTCGCGCCGATGACCGATTTCTTCGGCATCGGAGACGAGATCTGGGGCAGCGACGATCCTGCCGCCGCCCTCAAGACTTTGTGGTCCGCCATCGGCTGACCCTGACGGGCGCTGCGCTACAGCAGCGTCCGCTCGATCACCCAGTAGATTCCGACCAGCGCGATGATCATGGATCCTGTGACAGACAGTGCGCGGAACATCACCGGGTATTCGGTCACCAGCTCCTCGACCCCTGTCAGTTTGGCGCGCCGCGCGGCCAGAACGCCCATCCATATTAGTATAAATGCCAGAGCGATCACGGTCAGCTGGCCCAACTCAACGCCCACGTTGAAACCGATCAAGGCAGGCACAAACTGGTCTTCCGGCAGGCCAAACTCCCCCAGTACAGAGGCAAATCCCAGCCCGTGCAACAGGCCGAAGCCGAAGATCACCATAGGCCGCCAACGGGTCAGACCACGCGCAAAGATGTTCTCGACCGCGACATAAACGATAGAGGCGGCGATCAGCGGCTCGACGATACTGCCCGGCACAGTGACCAGCCCCAGCGCCCCCAGCGCCAGCGTGACCGTATGGGCCAGCGTAAAAGCAGAGACCTGCCAGATCAGCGGACGCAAGTGCACCGAGAGGAAAAACAGCCCCAGCACAAACAGGATATGGTCCAGCCCTTTGGGCAGGATGTGGTCAAACCCTACTGGAATATAGCTCAGGAACGCTTGGGTGCCGGTCTGCGCATCGCCACCGGACAAAGCAATGGCAGGGCTGCTGGCGCCGCCGCTGATCAGGCCGGTAAAGGGCGCCTCGACGTTTTGTTGACGCAAGACGAGATCACCGCCACCCTGTGGCCAAGCTACTGTGATCGCCGCTCCGTCTGGTGCATCGGCGGCCAGAAACCACTCCGTGATGCGCGGCAATTCGGGGTCTACGTCTTCCGGTACATTAATGCTGATGCTTTGCAGAACAACAGGCGTGCCGTCAATGCTGATCACCGGCAAGGCGTTCCAGCCGTCCAGCAATTCTGTGGCGCGGGCGGCCAATGCCTCCGCAGGCAGCGCGCGCAGGGCATCGTAATCCGCGGCCTGTGGCGCCTCGTCGGTGTCTTCCGCAGTATCGAGATCGACGCCCGCCAGAAATGCCTCCAGATTGATGCGCAGGCTCAATTCAGCACTGCCCTCTGCCACGGTCAGGTCGGCAATGGTGGGCACAACTTCGTGTGCGCGCACAGGCGTGCTTGACAATGCCAGCATGAATGCCAGCTTGCACAAAACCAGCAAGGATATTTTTCTCATGTTTTTCACCCGTCTCTCCACGTTAACTTGTGCCGCAATCGTTTGTGCGCCAATGGCTCTTGCCCATGAGTTCTGGATTGAACCGCTGGAATTTCAAGTGAAAAATAACCAACCAGTTGTGGCGGACCTGCGCAATGGCCAATTGTTTGACGGCACGCGTTTGCCATTTATGGCCTCCAGCAACACATATTTCGAGGCCGTTTTTGGCGATACCCACATTCCTGTAACAGGCCGCATGGGCGACAGGCCTGCGATCACCTTGCCGCCTTTGGGGGCAGACGGGCTGTTAATCCTCGCGCATGAGGCGGCGGCCTCTGATCTTACCTATAAGGAATGGGCAAAATTCCTGAAATTTGCAACGCATAAAGATTTCAGCGACGCGGCCGATATCCACACGGCGCGCGGCTGGCCGATGGAGAATTTCAAGGAAACCTATACCCGCCATTCCAAAGCGCTGATTGCGGTCGGCAACGGCGAAGGTGCGGATCACGACTTGGGTCTTTGGACAGAGTTTGTGGCGCGCGACAATCCCTATGCGGCGGATTTTGACGGCACGCTTGATGTCTCCTTGTTGTTTGACAGCAAGCCGCGCGGCGATGCCCAGATCGAGGTTTATGCCCGTGATGCCCAAGGTGTTGTGACCGTGACGATCACCCGCACCGACGTGCAAGGCAATGCGGCGATCCCCGTGCAGGCCGGGTTCGATTATATGCTGGATGCGGTTGTGCTCAGCCCTGCCTCGGACGCGGAGATCCCCGAAGGAATGCCGGTGTGGGAGACTTATTGGGCCTCCCTGACCTTTGCCGTGCCTCTGCGCTGACGCGATACCCGCTTGCGTGTGAGGGCACATCGGGGCAAAACACAGACTATGAATGACACACCTGACATTTTGTGCATCGGCTCTGTCCTGTGGGACGTGATTGGCCGCTGCGATACGCCCATGGCGCGCGGTGCCGATATGCCCGGGCGTATCACGCGCCTGCCCGGCGGCGTGGCAATGAACATCGCGATGGCGCTGCGCCGCTTTGGCCTGAACCCCGCGTTGCTGAGTGCGGTTGGACGGGATGCGCAAGGCGATGCGCTGATCGAGGCCTGTGCCGCGCGCGGGCTGATGACCCATCTGATCTACCGCTCCGATGATTTGCCGACAGACCAGTATATGGCCGTCGAGGCGTCGAACGGTCTGGTCGCGGCAATTGCCGATGCCCATTCTCTGGAAGCGGCAGGTGACAAGATATTACAGCCGCTGTGGGACACTGCCCTGCCCTTTCCCTATACCGGCGCTGTGGCCTTGGATGGCAATCTGACTGTGGATCTGCTGTCGGAGATCGCGCGCAGCCCGCTGTTGGCGCAGGCCGATCTGCGCGTGGCCCCCGCCTCGCCCGGCAAGGCGCTGCGGCTCAGCCCGTTTGTGCAAACGGGGCGCGGCACACTTTATGTCAACCTCGAGGAAGCGGGCCTGCTGTGCCAGACCGAATTTGACAGCGCGATCCGTGCCGCCGAAACGCTGTTGAAACGCGGTGCGGCGCGGGCTGTGGTCACCAATGGCGGCCAGCCCGCCGCAGCCGCCACGCCCGACCACATCACAACCCAAACCCCGCCGCCCGTGTCCGTGACCCGCGTCACAGGGGCCGGCGACACGTTTATGGCGGCTCATATTGCCGCCGAATTGCGCGGGCTGGACGCCGCTGCCGCCCTTGACGCAGCGCTGTCCGCCGCCGCCCTTTATGTATCCGGAGAAACCAAAATATGATCCCGCTGACCTATTCCGCCGAAGTTGCAACCGCCCGTGCCAGTGGGGCAGCCATTGTTGCACTGGAAAGCACCATCATCACCCACGGCATGCCCTATCCGCAAAACATCGAAGTGGCGCGGCAAGTCGAAGCCGACATTCGCGCCGCAGGGGCCGTGCCTGCCACCATCGCCGTGATCAAGGGCACGCTGCACATCGGGCTGGACGATGACCAGCTGACAGGTTTGGGACAGGCCAAAGGCGTGGCCAAGCTCAGCCGTGCGGATATGGCCGCCTGCATTGCCACAGGCGGCACAGGGGCCACCACGGTTGCCGCCACCATGATCGCGGCGCATCTGGCGGGGATCGAAGTCTTTGCCACGGGCGGCATCGGCGGCGTGCACAAAGGCGCCGAGAACAGCTTTGACATCTCTGCCGATCTGATGGAGTTGGCGCAGACAGCCGTGACCGTGGTGGCCGCCGGTGCCAAGGCCATTCTGGACGTGGATAAAACCCTCGAAGTGCTGGAAACCCAAGGGGTTCCGGTGATTTCCTATGGTCAGGATGCCTTTCCGGCCTTCTGGTCGCGCGGCTCGAAACTTAAGGCACCATTGCGCATGGATGATCCCGCGCAGATCGCTGCCGCGCACCGCATGCGGGTTGCCATGGGCCTGCCCGGTGGCCAGCTGATCGCCAATCCGATCCCTGCGGAGGCGGAAATTCCTGCCGACGAACTGGCCCCGATCATCGCCACCGCCCAAGCGGACGCGCTGCGCGCAGGCATCACCGGCAAGGCGGTCACGCCCTATCTGCTACAACGGATATTCGAGCTGACCAACGGCCGGTCGCTGGAGGCGAATATTGCCCTTGTGCGCAACAATGCCCGTCTGGCCGCACAAATTGCCCTCCATTTGCGCAGGCCCATGTAAATTGTCGTGCAAAGGGCCATTGTGGGTCTGCACCTGAACGCATAGCTATATCCCAGCCGCACACCGAGCAAAACGGAACCTGTCAGACCGATGAACACGCCTTTTGATCCCGAACCCGTGACCACACCAAAGCGCGGGCTGCTTGGCCGCTTTCGCGGAAACTTCCTGACCGGTCTTGTCGTGATCGCCCCTGTCGGCCTCACGATCTGGCTGATCTGGAGCGTGGTCGGCTGGATTGACGGTTTTGTCTTGCCGTTGGTGCCGCTGAAGTATCATCCAGACCGCCTGATACAGGATTTTCTGGGGCTGGACCCGCTGCTGCAAATCAACGTGCGCGGCATCGGCGTGATCATCTTTTTGTTGTTCACTGTATTGGTGGGTTTTGTCGCCAAAGGCATCATTGGCCGATCGTTGATCCGCTTTGCCGAAAGTCTGGTAGAGCGCACGCCGGTTGTCCGCTCGATTTATTCGGGGATCAAACAAATTTCCGAGACGATTTTTGCGCAGTCCGAGACCAGTTTCGAGACTGCCTGCCTCATTGAATATCCACGCAAGGGCATCTGGGCCATCGGCTTTATCTCGACCACAGCCAAGGGCGAGATTGCCACCAAGTCGGGCGGCGAGGACCAGATGATGTCTGTGTTTTTGCCCACCACACCCAACCCGACCTCGGGATTTTTGCTGTTCGTGCCCAAAAGCGATGTAATCGAGCTGGACATGAGCGTGGAGGATTCCGCCAAGCTGGTGATCTCGGCAGGTCTTGTCTATCCCAACGCCAAGGCGCTGGAGGAAGGTGCCGTGCCGATTGCGGACCTGAACACCCGCGCCTAGCTGAACATTTCCGTCAGGTTTACACTGCTGCGCTTGCCGATGTTGTCTATGTCCCCGCGCATAAACACCTCTGCAGCGGCGATTCCTGCGGCTTTGAGCGTCGAGATGATGGCAGGATTGGGCACGGTTTTAGTGACAGCCGACAGCTGCGCCATCAACGCATCGTCAGCAATCATGTGAATGCGCACGCGGCTCATCCGCTCGGAGCTGACAGTGCCCTCGTCGATCAGGCGCTGCACAAATTCGATCGCGCGCAATTCGCGCAACAGGCTGGAATTAAAGCTGATCTCGTTGATCCGGTTCTGGATTTCCTGCGGTGTTGTCGGAATATCGTCGCGCTCCAGCGGGTTGATGTTGATGATCACGATGTCATCGGGCAGCGCATGATGGAACAGGGGGAACAGCGCCGGATTTCCGGTATATCCGCCGTCCCAGAAGGCCTCCACCCTGTCCGTCGTCTTGTCGAACATCTCGATTGCCTGAAAGACAGTGGGTAGGCAGGCCGATGCCATCAGCGCATCGGGACCAATCTCGTCCCCCTCGAAAATGCGGATCTTGCCGTTGCGCACGCGGGTGGCACCCACAAAAAACAGCGGCTTTTCATGCGCGCAGACCTGCTCGTAATTGAACTTTTCTACGATATCTTTCAGGGGATTCTTGTAAAACGGGCCATAGCTGTAGGGTGACATCATCTGGCTGACCGCATTGCCCAGCATATACATCGGGTTGAATGCCAGCTGTTTGCCAAGCACGCCAACGCCAAAAGGCGCCATCCAGTCCCCCATCGCCAGATCGCTGACACCTGCGACCTGCATCCAGAGCCATTCCAGATTGTCACGTGCCCCGGTCCGACCACCGCTGATCATGCCCGCCTTCAACGCCGCCCCGTTCAGCGCACCAGCCGAGGTGCCGGACATACCGCAAATCTCCAGCCCGTCCTCTTGTAGCAATCGGTCCAGTACGCCCCATGTAAACGCCCCATGCGCCCCGCCACCCTGAAGGGCGAGATTGATTTTTTTGGTCTGTGCCATGTCTCTCGCCCCTGTCTTTTCGCTTAAAGTGCCGTCCAGCCGCCATCAACGCTGATGGTGGTGCCGGTGATCTGGTCCGCCGCCGCCGAGCACAGGAAAGCCGCCGTGCCGCCCAGTTGTTCAACAGTTGCGAACTCTTTGCTGGGCTGACGCTTGAGCATGACATTCTGGATCACCTCTTCGCGGGTCATGTCATATTCCTTCATCGTGTCGGGGATCTGCTTTTCCACAATGGGGGTCAGCACATAACCGGGGCAGATGGCATTGGCTGTGATCGGCTCTTCGGCGGTCTCCAGTGCTGTGGTCTTGGTCAGGCCGATGATGCCGTGCTTGGCCGCGATATAGGCAGATTTATAGGGCGAAGCTGTGAGACCGTGCGCGGAAGAGATGTTGATCACCCGGCCCCAGCCCGCCTTGCGCATCATCGGCAAAGCAATCGCAGTGGTGTGAAACGCCGCAGTGAGGTTGATCGCAATGATCGCATCCCATTTGTCGGTCGGGAATTTATCAATCGCCGCAACATGCTGGATGCCTGCGTTGTTGATCAGGATATCGCAGACGCCTGCCTCCTCGATCAGTTTACGGCATTGATCGCCTTTGGACATATCCGCCTGAATATAGCGTGCCTTCACACCTGTAACGCGGGCGATTTCTTCGGCCAGCGCGTGATCTTCATCGCTGTCCGTAAAAGAGTTGAGCACGATATCCGCGCCCGCTTGGGCAAGCTGATGTGCAATGCCAAGGCCGATGCCGGAGTTCGAGCCGGTGATAACGGCAGTTTTGCCGGACAGATCATAAGTAAGTGCCATGGGGAAATTCCTGAAGTTGATGTTTGATACGTCTATGAAGGTCGGGGCGGTGAAAGAAAATGCACAATGACGGGACAAGGTTCCAACACGGCACGCATTACCTTTGATCGGCGCCATACGCACCTGTCCGGTATGCCAAAAAAAAACGCCCGCACAAGGCGGGCGTCAAGTTATTGAGGCAGGTTTCATACAGGCAAGAAACCTATCGAGCAGTGAAACCTTTATACGTATTAACCCGCCAAACGCCAAGCTAAAAGTTTGCGCCTGCCGGCAGAGCCGGATAGAGGTTTAGATACTAAAAAAAAGGGCAGCGCAGGATTGTTTCGAAAATGGCATTAGATTTTTTCCCGAAGCTGCGGGGCCTTGTGGCACTCTCTTCACTGATTCTCGCAGGCGGTGCAGCACAGGCGGAACCGCAGCATGCCCTTGCAATGTATGGTCTTCCGGCCCTGGCCGCCGATTTCGCCGCACTGCCCTATGTCAATCCGGATGCGCCCAAAGGCGGGTCCATCACGCTGGGCAATACCGGCGGCTATGACACGCTGAACCCGTTTGTGCTGAAAGGTACATTTCCGTGGCAGCTGCCTTTTTTCACGCATGAGACGCTGATGGGCCGGTCGTGGGACGAGCCGTTCACGCTCTATGGCCTTCTGGCCGAATCGGTCGAGACGGACGAGGCGCGCACTTGGGTGGAATTCACCCTGCGGGACGGCACCAAATTCTCCGATGGCAGCCCGCTGACCATCGAGGATGTGGTGTTCAGTTTCGAGCTGTTGGGCACCCAAGGCCACCCCCGCTATCTCAGTCTGCATGACCAGATCGAGAGCGTCGCACAGACTGGCCCGCGCACTGTGCGGATCACCTTCAACACGGAAAACCGCGAACTGGCGCTGCTGGCGGGCCTGCGCCCGATTCTGTCCAAAGCGCAATGGGAGGGGCGCGATTTTGCGAATGCGCCCGTGCAGGATATCCCGCTCGGCTCTGGCCCTTATACCGTTTCACGCTACGAATCCGGTCGCTATGTGGAGCTGACGCGCAATCCGGACTATTGGGGAGCCAGTCTGGCATTCCGCAAAGGGACGCACAACTACGACAGCATCAAGCTGGATTTTTACGGCGATGCCAAGGTGTTGTTCGAGGGCTTCAAAGCCGGCGAGATTTCCGCCGTGCGAGAGTTCAACGCCGAGAGTTGGGAGAGCCAGTATATTTTCCCCGCCATTGCGCGCGGCGATATTGTGAAATCGGTTATTCCGCATGCCAAACCCTCAGGCATGACAGGGTTTGTGATGAACACCCGCCGCGCGCCGTTTGACGACTGGCGCGTGCGCGATGCGCTGATCAAGGCGTTCAACTTTGAATATATAAACGACACGCTGACCGGCAACGAGCAGCCGCGCATCACGTCCTATTTCTCCAATTCCATTCTGGGCATGATCGAGGGGCCGGCACAGGGCCGCGTGGCCGACTTTTTGCTGCCCTATCAGGATACGCTGCCCGTGGGCGCGATGGAGGGATATACCCTGCCCGTCTCTGATGGCTCTGCGCGCAACCGCGCCGGCATCCGCGCCGCGATGGACCAGTTCGAGGTGGCGGGATATATGGTCAAGGAGGGCGCATTGCAGCGCGGCGACGGTACGCCTGTCAGCTTTACGATCCTGATCGCGAAAGGCAGTACCGAAGACATCGCCATCGCAGAGCTATACCTGCGCGCGCTAGAGCGTCTGGGCATTGCCGCCACAATCGAGACCGTTGACGATGCACAGTATTTTGCCCGCACCGGCAATTTCGATTTCGACATCACCACTTTCCGCCGTGCCCTGTCGCTGAGCCCCGGGAATGAGCAGAAGTTCTACTGGGGATCGGAGGCCGCCGATCAGGAAGGCTCGCGCAACCTGATGGGCGCGCGCAATCCGGTGATTGATGCGATGATCGACGAAATGCTGAACGCCCGCGACAGTGCGGATTTTGTTGCTGCCACCCGCGCGCTGGACCGCGTGCTGACTGCGGGGCGCTACGTGATCCCCTTCTGGTCATACACCGAAGGCCGGATCGCCCATGTCAGACAAATGAAATACCCTGCAACCCTGCCGATCTACGGCGATGGCGCGCAATGGATGCCAGAGGTCTGGTGGTGGTCCGACGCCGAATAAATGCGCGTCAGACGAGCGACGTAACCCATAAAATTGTTGCGTCCTCGTCCGAGACGGAAATGACGTTATGGCCCATCGTTGCATCATAATAGGCGCTATCGCCACGCCGCATCTCGATCGGTTCATAAAACTCGGTAAACAGTTTGATCACCCCCGTCAGAACATAGAGGAATTCCTCGCCATCATGGCGCACCCAGCCGTCGAATTCTTCCATCTGGCGCGCACGGATTCGCGCACGGTAGGGCAGCATGTTCTTTTTGCGCAGCGTGTCCGCCAACAATTCATGTTCGTAAGTGCCTGTTGCCTGCGCTGTGCCCGTCCCTGATTTGGTGACGGCCATGCGGCCATTCACCTGCTCGGCAGCGGGCGGTGTGAACAGTTGCGGCACAGAAATTTCCAGACCCACAGCCAGCTTTTTCAATGCGTCATACGTGGGTGACATCTGCGCATTCTCGATCTTGGACAGGGTCGAGCGGGCCAACCCTGCCTGTGAGGCCGCCTGCTCCAGCGTCCAGCCGCGCGCCTTGCGCAATGCGCGCACCCGCGCGCCCAGATCAACGGGCGGCACGGGATGGGCGGCACCGTCTTCGCGGGCAATACGGATCATGGATTTTGCGGCATCATCATTCATAGATATGGCTATAAGGCCTCGCTGTGGACCTTGCAACGCGCCCCTGCGCAAGCTAGCCAAGACGCATGATTTCAGAATTCAACCAAGGCCAGCCGCCGCCCTGTCCCGCACCCTTTAATATGGCGGCCCATGTGCTGGCGCGCGGCGCGCTGACGCCCGATAAAATCGCCCTCTCGGTTCTGGGCGGACCTGATATGACCTATGACGCCCTGCGCGCAGCGGTTCTTGGTACGGCTGCGGGGCTGGTGCGGCGCGGCGCAGTGGCGGGTGACCGCGTCTTGATGCGCTTGGGCAATACGGTGGATTTCCCGCTGGCGTATCTCGGCGCTCTGGCCGCAGGGCTGGTGCCTGTGCCAACCGCATCGGCGCTGACGCTGCGCGAGGTCGCGCCGATGATTGCCACACTGGATCCTGTGCTGATCCTGCATGATCCGGATGTGGCCTGCCCGTCCGATGCACGAACCGTCACCCTTGAAGACCTGCGCGCCATGCGCGATCTGCCGCCCGCAGCCTTCCACATGGGCGATCCGGAGCGTGCGGGTTATATCATCTATACCTCCGGCACCTCCGGCAATCCGCGTGCGGTGGTCCATGCCCACCGTGCCATAAGCGCGCGCCAGATGATGTTTGCAGGCTGGTACGGCTTGAGCAGCAACGACCGTATGCTGCATGCGGGCGCGTTCAACTGGACCTATACGCTGGGCACCGGCCTGATGGACCCCTGGACCATAGGCGCCACTGCCCTGATCCCCGCTGCCGGCACGCCCGCCACCGATCTGCCCGCTTTGATTGCCCGGCATAAAGCGACTATTTTTGCAGCAGCCCCAGGGGTTTACCGCCAACTCCTCAACCAGCCTGCGCTGAGTGCCATGCCAAGCCTGCGTCACGGGCTGAGTGCGGGTGAAAAGCTGCCGCCCGCTGTGCTGGCCCGCTGGGAGGCCACGACCGGCACCACGGTGCATGAGGCTTACGGCATGTCCGAATGCTCCACCTTCATTTCCGCTTCGCCCGCCTATCCATCGCCCGCCAATACGCTGGGCCGCCCGCAACAGGGCCGTCGCATTGCCCTGCTGGGGCACCACGGGCCTGTACCACTGGGCGATGAGGGCACAATCGCTGTGCACCGCAGCGATCCGGGCCTGATGCTGGGCTATCTGGGCGAGCCTGCGGAGACCGCAGCGAAGATGCGCGGCGAGTGGTTTTTGACCGGCGATCAGGGCAGCATGGACGATAATTTCCAGATCACCTATCTGGGCCGCAACGACGATATGATGAATGCCGGCGGCTTTCGGGTGTCTCCGGTGGAGGTCGAAAGCTGCCTTGCCAAATTCGAGGGCATCACCGCTGTGGGCGCTGCCGAGGTCACGCTGAAACAGGACGTGACCGGCATCGCCGCCTTCTATACCGCCGCCGCCCCACTGGACGAAGCAGCGCTGCGCCGCTATGCCGAGGCCAATCTGGCGCGCTATAAACAGCCGCGTGTCTATATCCATTTGCCGGTTCTGCCCATGGGCGCCAACGGCAAGCTCCTGCGCCGTGCGCTGCGCCAACATTTCGAGGCCCCTTTATGACCGATACCGTCAAGCTTGATATCATTTCCGATCCGATCTGCCCGTGGTGCTATATCGGCAAGGCGCATCTGGACCGCGCACTGGCCGCCCATCCCGATCACCCGTTTGAAATTGAATGGCACCCCTTCCAGCTGAACCCTGAAATGCCCGCGCAGGGGATGGACCGGCGCGCCTATCTGGAGGGCAAGTTCGGCGGCAAAGAGGGCGCGGTGAAGGCCTATGCGCCCGTGGTCGAGCAGGCGGAACAAGCAGGTCTCAAGATCAACTTTGAAGGGATGCAGCGCACGCCCAACACGCTGAACGCCCACCGCCTGATCCATTGGGCAGGCATCGAAGGGCGCCAGACGGCGGCTGTTTCCGCCCTGTTCAAAGCTTATTTTGTCGAGGCCCGCGACATTGGCGATGCAGAAGTCCTCACCGATATTGCCGATAGTATCGACATGAATGCCTCGGTGGTGTCGCGCCTGCTGGCGACGCAGGAAGACATGCAGGACATCCGCGACCGCGATGCGCACAGCCGCAAGATGGGGATTTCCTCCGTCCCGACGTTTATCATCGGCGGGCGTCACGCCGTCCCCGGTGCGCAGCCGCCCGAGTTATGGGCCAAGGTGATTGCCGAAGTCACTGGAAGCTGAAGCAACTGGCCGCTGAAATATGTTGCAAAACTGCCGCTCAGGGCGCAGCGCATGTAAATACACCTAGGCGGCACATTATCTGTCGCCTAGAATCACACCCAGAAGGCGCAAAGCCTCAATAAACAATACCTTTGAGCAGGTGCAGGCAGTGAACAGGATCCCGTCCCCCTTTGGGCGCTTCCCCTTTTATACGGAATGCGGCTGTATTGCATTCTCGCGGCGCATGCCGGCCCTCTCTGCGCGCTCTGGTGTTTCTGGAAAGGCCGTCTGAATGCTGTCCACACCCGCGCCACAGCGCATGACCTCGCGCATTGTATTGACCTATGGATCGTTCGACCTGTTCCATCAGGGCCATGTGCAACTGCTGCACCGCCTGTCGATGATGGGCACCGAGCTGATCGTCGGCTGTTCGACCGATGCATATAACGCCGCCATGGGTGTGCCCGCCGTCACCCCCTATGCGCAGCGCCGCCTGATGCTTGAGAGTTGCCGTTTTGTCAGCCGCGTGATTGCGGAGCAGGACATGGAGCAGAAATACACCGATATCATCAATTATAACGTCTCCGTTTTTGCGATGGGCGATGAATGGTCCGGCCAGTTCGACCACCTGGAGGATATCACGCAAGTGGTCTATGTGCCGCGCGGCCAGATGATCGGCAGCCGCCGCCTTTTTACCGCCGTTTCCGCACAGCCCCTGTGCGCTATTGCAGCGCGTTGACCGCACTGAAAATCCTGTCGCCATTGTGAAGGGTGCAACCGTGGGTTAACAGTTTGAGGGTATTTTTGTAAAAATATCCTCCTCGTGCATCGGAGATTTCTTTGCCCGCTACGCCTGAACCCTTCAAGATGGGCCGCACCGAGTTTGTAGCCTTACTTGCCATGATGATGGCTTCTGTCGCCTTTTCCATCGACGCCATGCTGCCCGCCCTGCCCGATATCGGCGCAGAGCTGTCGCCAGAAAACCCCCAGAACGCCCCCCTGATCCTGAGCATGTTTCTGTTTGGCATGGGCGTCGGCACGTTTTTCACCGGCCCGATATCGGATGCCTTCGGGCGCAAGCGGGTTGTTCTGGTCGCCAGCGGCCTGTTCATTCTGGGGGCGGCGATTGCCTGGGCCAGCGCCTCGTTCGAGATGGTGCTGCTGGGCCGTGTACTTCAGGGTCTGGGGGCCGCGGGGCCGCGTATTGTCACCAACGCCATTGTGCGCGACCGGTTCACGGGCCGCCAGATGGCGCAGATTTCCTCTGTGATAATGATGATCTTTGTACTGGTGCCGGCAGTATCGCCGCTGCTAGGCTCTTTTATCATCGGCTGGTCCGGCTGGCGGGGTATATTCGTCGCGTTTATCCTGTTTGCGATAATATTCACGGTCTGGATGCTGGTCCGCTTGCCCGAAACCCTCCCGGTCGAGAAACGCCGCCCCTTGCGCGTCCACCTTATGTTTGCCGCCGTGGCCGAGATGATGCGCCATCCCGTTGTCCGCCTGTCCATCATTGTGCAGATGTTTGTCTCGGCGATGTTGTTTCTGACGCTGATGCTGGTGCAGCCGGTCTATGACCTTGTCTATGGCCGTGGCGACGAGTTTCCCTATTGGTTTTTTTGCATCGCCATCGTCGCGGGCACTGCCAGTCTGCTGAATGCGCTGCTGGTTGTGCGCTTTGGCATGTACCGTTTGGTGACGCTGGCGCTGGGGGCACAGATTGCCCTGTCAGCTGTCTTCCTGGTGTTCGATCTGGGCAGCGGGCCAATGGGATTTTACTTTTTCCTGCTCTGGCAGACCTATATTTTCTTTCAGGCAGGCCTGACCTTTGGCAACCTCACCGCTCTCGCGATGGAACCTATGGGCCATATCGCAGGCATGGCAGCATCCGTTGTGGGGGCCATTGCTACTGTGGGTGCGGTGGTGATTTCCGGCCCCATCGGCACGGTTTTTGGCGGCGACGTGCGGCTGCTGGTTGTGTCGATCCTGACGCTGGCAGTGATCAGCATGGCATGCATGCTGGCCATGGCACGCGCCGCAAAACAGCTCGAAGCCGCCTAAGAAGCGCGCGCCTTCTTCGCGGCCTTTTCCTTTGCCACAACGTGTTCAGCCAGATCGCGGGCAATGGCAAAGCCGCCTTTGATCTTGTCCGCATCGGTTTTCCAGTCACGTTGCACGACAATCTTGTTGTCTTTGACCTTTGCCAGCCCGCGTTGATCCTGCAAGAACTGCACCAGCCCTTCGGGCGAGGCGAATTTGTCATTGTGAAACTGGATCGTGGCCCCTTTTGGCCCGCCATCCAGCTTTGCGATGCCTGCGCGTTTGCACATGGCCTTGATCCGCACCACCAGCATCAGCGTGTTCACCTCGCGCGGCAGGGTGCCGAACCGGTCGATCAACTCGGCGGCAAAGCCTTCCAGCTCCACCTTGGTGGTCAGCTCTGACAAGCGGCGATACAGGCCCAGACGCACATCCAGATCGGGTACATAGGCCTCGGGGATCAGCACAGGCACGCCGAGGTTGATCTGCGGCGCCCATTGGCCGTCGTCATCCACAACGCCTTCCAGCTCGCCCGAGCGGATGCGCGCAATCGCGTCTTCCAGCATGGACTGGTAAAGCTCGAACCCCACATCCCGCATCTGGCCGGATTGCTCCTCGCCCAGCAGGTTACCTGCGCCGCGAATATCCATGTCCTGAGACGCCAGCGTGAAGCCTGCGCCCAATGTATCGAGGCTGCCAATCACCCGCAGGCGTTTGTCGGCGGTCGCTGTCAGTTTTGCGCGCGGCTTGGTCGTCAGGTAGGCATAAGCGCGGGTTTTGGAACGGCCCACGCGGCCCCTGATCTGATACAGCTGCGCCAGACCGAACATATCAGCACGGTGAATGATCATCGTATTGGCGGTGGGAATATCGAGGCCTGATTCAACAATCGTGGTCGCCAGCAAGATGTCATAGCTGCCATCGTAAAAGGCGTTCATCCTGTCGTCCAACTCTCCCGCAGCCATCTGGCCATGGGCCACGACATAGGACAGCTCAGGCAGTTGTGCCTTTAAAAACGCTTCGATTTCAGGCAGATCACTGATCCGCGGCACCACATAGAAGGACTGCCCGCCACGGTAATGCTCGCGCAGCAGGGCCTCGCGCAGGGTGATCGTGTCAAACTCGCTCACATAGGTGCGGATGCTCAGGCGGTCCACGGGCGGCGTGCTGATGATGCTCAGATCGCGCACGCCCGTCAGGGACAGCTGCAAGGTGCGCGGGATCGGCGTGGCGGTCAGGGTGAGGACGTGCACATCCGTGCGCATTGCTTTCAGCCGTTCCTTGTGGCCGACACCAAAGTGTTGCTCTTCGTCGATCACCAGCAGGCCGAGGCGCATGAACTTGACGGATTTCGCCAGCAAAGCATGAGTGCCGATCACGATATCAACGGTGCCGTCGGAAATGCCTACGCGGGTAGCGGCGGCATCCTTGGCGCTGACAAAACGGCTCAGCTGGCGCACCTCAACGGGAAAGCCGCGAAACCGCTCTGCGAAAGTCTTGAAGTGCTGCCGCGCCAGCAACGTTGTGGGCGCTACCACAGCCACTTGCACCCCCGCCATCGCCGCAACAAAGGCCGCGCGCATCGCCACTTCGGTCTTGCCAAAACCCACATCACCCACCACCAGACGGTCCATCGGCGCACCGCTGGTCAGATCGTCGATCACATCGCCAATCGCCGTCAGCTGGTCATCGGTTTCCTGATAGGGGAAGCGGGCAGAAAACGCGTCCCACATGCCCGGTGGGGGCTCCAGCACGGGGGCTTTGCGCAGGGCACGTTCCGCCGCGATGCGGATCAGCTTGTCCGCCATAATGCGGATGCGTTCTTTGAGTTTCGCCTTCTTAGACTGCCACGCGCCGCCGCCCAGTTTATCCAGTAGACCTTCTTCGTGGCCATATTTGCTGAGCAGCTCAATGTTCTCGACCGGCAGGTACAGCTTGGAGTTTTCGGCATATTCCAACAACAGACACTCGTGTGCCGCACCAATTGCCGTGATGACTTCCATGCCCAGATAACGGCCAATGCCGTGGTCCACATGCACCACCAGATCGCCGGGCGACAGGCTCTGGACTTCGGACAGAAAGTTCTCGGCGCGCCGTTTGCGTTTGGGGCGGCGGATCAGGCGGTCGCCCAGCACGTCCTGCTCGGAGATAACGGTGATTTTGCCTGCTTTATCCGCCCCCCAAGGTGCCTCGAACCCGTGCTCCAGTGCCCACACAGCCAGATGCAGCCCGCGTTTGCCGATGCGTGTGGCATCGCGTACAGATATCGTCTCCGACAGTCCTTCTTCTTCGATCAGCCCTGTCAGACGCTCGCGCGCGCCCTCGGAATAGCTGGCAATCAGGACCGGACCTACCTCCAGCCTAGCCTTAACATGCGCGGCCAAAGCCCCAAAAAGGCTGACAGATTCCTGTTGCCGTTCTGGCGCAAAATTGCGCCCGATGCGCCCGCCTGTGTCCAGCACACCCATGCCCGTGGGTGCAGGCAGCGGCGCCAGTTGCAACACACGCCGCGCGCCGATGGCCGCTTCCCACGCCGCATCATCCAGATAAAGACCACTGGCAGGAGCGGGTTTATAGACGCTATCCATGCGAGAGCGGTTGGACATGGCAATCTTGCGCGTCTCGTATTGATCCGCGACGGAGTCCCAGCGCGCCAGCCGCATCGCCGTCAACTGGTCATCCAGCGTAACGGTGGCCGCAGGCAGATAGTCAAACAGCGTTTCAAGTTTGTCGTAATAAAAAGTCAGCCAATGCTCGGCCCCTTGGTGCTTGCGTCCCGCCGATATCGCTTCATACAGCGGATCATCCGTGCCCGCGGCCCCGAATTCGATGCGGTAGTTCTGGCGGAACCGCGTGATCGCCGCCTCGTCCAATATCACTTCGGAAACGGGGGCCAATTCCACCAGATCCAGCTTTTCGGTGGTGCGCTGGGTGGCGGGGTCAAAACGGCGTGCGCCGTCCAGCACATCGCCAAACAGATCAAGGCGCACAGGCCCCATGTCACCGGGGGGATAGATGTCGATGATGCCGCCGCGCACGGCGTAATCGCCCGGCTCCATCACCGTGGGGCTTTGCACAAATCCCATGCGCACCAGAAACGTGCGCAACGCTTTTTCATCAACGCGGCTGCCCACTTGCGCGCTCCATGCGGCGGTGCGCAGTACGTCACGGGCAGGCACCCGCTGGGTGGCAGCGCCCAATGTCGTCAGCAGGATAAACTGCGGCGGCATCCCGTGCACCAACCCCGCCAGCGTGGCCATCCGCGTGGCGGATATATCGGCATTGGGCGAGACGCGGTCATACGGCAGACAGTCCCAGCCCGGAAAAACAATCACCGGCATATCGGGCGCAAAAAACCGCAGCGCCTCTTGCATCGCGGCCATGCGTTTGTCGTCGCGGGCGATGTGCATCAGCGGGCCGCCGGATTTGGCAACCTCGTTCAGCAACAGCTTGGCGTCAAACCCCTCGGGCGCACCCGAGAGCGTGATATGTGTGGCAGATTTCATAGGGTGCGTGATGTGGCCCAAGCAGCGCCGGTGTCAACCGCCAAAGGGACCAACATTCAGGTTCTGGTACATCCCCCACAGCGCCGTCACAAAAATAGACACCATACCGATCATCTGGCTGTACAAACGATGCCGCAGCAGACGCTTGCGCAACTGCTCGCCGCGCGCATCCTCATCCTGGATCAGCCGCGCGGTAGACAGGCTCAGCAGCCCGACCAGCGACAAGGGAAGCGCCAGCAAAACAAGGGCTTGTGCAAATTCATTGCCATAAAAAAATCCCAGCAGCATCAGCATCGTCAGGAAAAAACAGGCAAAGCCTGCGATCCACAAACCGGACATCTGCGCAATAAACAGCAGACGGTTAGAGTTGATGCGCACAAGGTCTTCGAGATCAATTTCCGTCTGGCCGCCGTGGCGTTTGGCGCGCAGCACCATGTCAAATGGCACGCCAAGGCCGTAATGGCTGGTCGTGGACCACACGACCGCCAGCACAATCCAGAACCACAGGTTCGAGAAAGAGCGCATGTCGATCAACTCGAAAATCGTCTGATACCAGTCCAAAATAATTCCCGCAAAACTTGTTAAACTTGTCATAGCGGGCGCTGCGGACGATTCCTACCCCAAACCTCAGCTGCAAACCGATATGCCGTGCCCTCTTGAGGAAGGCAAAAATTCATGCCAGCTTCGACCCATAACCCTCCAAAGGACACGCGCCATGACCCCGATCCAAGCCGCCTACCCCGCAACCCGCCTGCGCCGTGTGCGCCAAAACGAAGGCATTCGCGGTCTGGTGCGCGAGAATTACCTTTCGGCGGCGGATTTCATCTGGCCGGTATTTGTGCGCAGCGGCGAAGGCATTGTCGAAGACATCCCCTCCATGCCGGGCGTCGCGCGCCGATCGGTCGATAAAATTGTCGAGGTCGCAATCGAAGCGCGGGATCTGGGGATCGGCGCGATCTGCCTGTTCCCCTACACGGGGCTGGAGGAGCGCACGGAGGATTGTGCCGGCGCGTGGGACCCAGACAACCATGTCAACCGCGCCATCCGCGCGATCAAAGCGGCGGTGCCGGAGATGGTGGTGATGACGGATGTGGCGCTGGATACCTATAACATCAACGGCCACGACGGCTTTGTCGTGGATGGCCAGATCATCAACGACACCACTGTGGACGCGCTGGTGAAGATGTCGCTGGAGCAGGCACGCGCAGGCGCTGATATCATCGGGCCATCGGATATGATGGACGGGCGGATTGGTGCGATCCGCACCGCTTTGGAGGCGGAAGATTTCCAGAACGTCATGATCCTCAGCTATGCCGCCAAATATGCATCCGCCTTCTACGGCCCGTTCCGCGATGCCGTCGGCGCCTCCGGTGCGCTGACCGGCGACAAGAAAACCTACCAGATGGACCCCGCCAACAGTGACGAGGCCCTGCGCCTTGTCGCGCGCGATCTGGCGGAAGGCGCGGATATGGTCATGGTCAAACCCGGCCTGCCCTATCTGGACATCTGCCGCCGCGTCAAAGACACCTTCGGCGCGCCGACCTTTGCCTATCAGGTGTCGGGCGAATACAGCATGATCAAAGCTGCGGCAGCGGCAGGGATGATCGACGAGGAGCGCGTGATGATGGAAAGCCTGATGGCCTTCAAACGCGCAGGCTGTGACGGGATCCTGACGTATTTCGCCCCTGCGGCAGCGCGGGTTTTGCGGGGGTGACCGACGTAACCGATTATCTCCTAAGCGCAGGACAAGGAATAAATGCCCCCTATTGATCGGTATTTCACCTTGTCCCTCAATTCCAATTAAGGATCTGACAACATCTCAAACGAAATGGACCTTCACGCGACGACCAAAATCAAAGAGCGTCATGCCGATCCGTCAAAGAGCCTGTCGGAACGGGTGCAGGTTTACTTCTATTTTGTTTTGATTTTGGCCGCTGTCATATTTTCGCTTTCGGCACTATCGTTGATATGGAAAATTGCTGCCTTTACAGTGATTATTTCAGCAGCAATTGCGCCGCGCGTTTGGGTGTTGCGGCAAAAACAGAGTCTGGAGAAGCTGCGAAAGCAGCAGATCGCTGTGCACCGACTTAAAAAGCAATATCGTTGGAAGACCGAAGATAACCGTGATGCTGGTAGTCGCGCTCATATATCGCTCTCGCTCCCGAGTTTGCCAGCCGCGCCACAGCATCTTTTCGCCCATGGCACCAAAGCCCATGACATTCCGCTCAAAACCGCCTATCGTTGCTTACAAGCTGGACAAAACCGGCATCAAGAGCAGCATAAACGATACAGGCAGAACATATGACACATTCTCTTCTCACGCGCCGCGCATTTGCGTTGGGCGCGGTTGCAGGCACCAGCACGCTGGCGGCTTGCGGTAATGGCGTAGGCTCTCGCGGGGGCGGCACAATTGACGCCCGCGTCAGTGCAACGCTGGAACAGATGTACCGCGAATTCCCCAATACCCGCACCTTGGCAGAGAAATCCAGCGGCATGCTGGTGATGCCACTGGTGACCGAAGCGGGCCTCGGGTTTGGCGGTGCCTACGGGCGCGGTGCCTTGCGGGTCAACAATGTCTCGGTTGATTATTATTCGGTCACCAAGGCCACGGGAGGGCTGCAAATCGGTGCGCAGCAATATGCACATGTTCTGTTTTTCATGACCGCCGCCGCTTTGGAAAATTTCCGCCGCTCACCCGGTTGGGCGGCAGGTGCGAATATCGAGTATGTAATTTCGGACAAGGGCGACAGCCTGAACGCCGATACCACGACTGCACTGGCCCCTGTGCTGGCGGTGATCTTTGGCCGCGCGGGTCTGCGCATTGGTGCGACGTTAGAGGGCAGCAAATACAGCCGCATCATCCCGTAAACGGCGATGGCGCTACATGAACGTAGCGCCATACTGCGTTGGTATCTAACCCATCTTTCGCAAGCGCTGGATCAGGCTGGAGGTATCCCACCGCCCGCCGCCGAGCTTTTGCACATCCTTATAAAACTGGTCGACCAACGCGGTGACGGGCAGGCTTGCCCCCGTCTCGTCCGCCGTGTCCAGACAAATTCCCAGATCCTTGCGCATCCAGTCCACTGCAAACCCGTGCTCAAATTTATCATCCAGCATCGTTTCGTAGCGGTTGGCCATCTGCCAGCTGCCCGCCGCCCCTTGGGAGATCACTTCGACCACCGCACGCCCGTCAAGGCCCGCTTTTTCGGCAAAATGCAGCGCCTCGGACAGGCCCTGCACCAGACCGGCAATCGCAATCTGGTTGCACATCTTGGTCATCTGGCCTGCACCGCTGTCGCCGATCCGGCGGCAGATCTTGGCATAGACCTCCATCACCGGCAGCGCGCGGTCAAACGCACCCTGATCGCCGCCGCACATGATCGACAGCTGGCCGTTCTCCGCTCCCGCCTGCCCGCCGGAGATTGGCGCATCGACAAAGCTGATCTGTGCTGCATTGGCGGCTGCATAAAGCTCACGCGTCACAGCGGCCGAGACAGTCGTATGATCGACAAACACAGTGCCCGCCCGCATCCCGGCAAACGCGCCATCGTCGCCCAGTGTCACCGCGCGCAAATCATCGTCATTGCCGACACAGGTCATTACAAAATCCGCCCCCGCTGCCGCTTCACGCGGGGTGGCAGCATGCGCGCCACCATGCACCGCCGCCCAGTCCGCTGCCTTGGACGCCGTGCGGTTATAGACCGTCACATCATGGCCCGCCTTTTGCAGATGGCCCGCCATCGGCGCCCCCATGACGCCCAGACCTAAAAATGCCAGCTTTGCCATTCGCTTTTCCTTGCTTTGATGTTGCGCTATTGCTGCGTCATTCCTATCACCGTGGTCCGCAGGGTCAAATGGCGCTTGGGGTGTTGTAGAAGGGGTATCTCATGGCTTTGGTTTTCCGCTGGCTTTTCCGTCTGGCTGCAACGCTGCTGTTTCTTAGCGTTTTAACAGTTGGCACGGTCTACTGGCTCGCCTCGCGGTCGCTGCCCGACTATACCGCCGAGGTCGAGGTGCCGAACCTCGCGCGCCCTGTCGAAATCGTGCGCGACAACGCCAATGTGCCGCATATCTTTGGCCCACAGGACGAAGATGTGTTTTTCGGGCTGGGTTTCGCCCACGCACAGGACCGTCTGTGGCAGATGACCACGATGCGCAGGACTGCACAGGGCCGTCTGTCAGAGGTGTTCGGCGCGCAAACGCTGGAAGTCGACAAGCTGCTGCGCCGCTTTGATATCTATGCCCTCTCTGTTGCCTCGTTCGAGGCGCTGGATGCCACCACTCAGGATGCTTTGCGCGCCTATTCTGCCGGCGTGAACGCGCGGCTGGACCAGATCAACACTGATGCTCTGGGCCGTGGCGCGCCCGAGATGTTCCTGTTCAACGCACCGATAGCGCCGTGGCGGCCCGCTGACAGCATCGCCATCATCAAGCTGATGGGCCTGAAACAGTCGGGCCATCTGGACGCTGAAGTGATCCGTGCCCGCACCTCGCTGGCGCTGCCCGATGCGGACCGCTTGCGCGATATCCTGCCCGATGCGCCGGGCACAGGTGTGGCCGCCCTGCCCGCCTATGCCAGTCTGTTTCCCGATGTGCCGCGCTATGCGGACTCGGCACCCTATACCGCGCATCCCTTGTCGCCGTTCAAACGCATGGCTTTTGCAGGCGCATCAAATGCATGGGCTGCGGCCCCGTCCCGCTCTGCCTCGGGCGGCACTTTGCTGGCCAATGATCCACATCTGGGGTTCACCGCCCCCACCATCTGGTATCTCGCCCGGCTCGAGCTGCAAGCGGGCGGCGTGATTGGTGCCACCATTCCGGGCGTGCCTGCGATACTCGCGGGGCGCTCTGCCGATCTGGGCTGGGGGCTGACCTCCTCCTACCTTGATGATCAGGACGTCTATATCGAAGAGCTGAACCCCGCCAACCGCGAGGAGTACCGCACGCCCGACGGGTTCAAGAAGTTCCGCACCCGTGCCTCGATCATCACCATCAAGGATATGGATCCTGTCACGCTGACTCTGCGCTGGACCGATAACGGGCCCGTTCTGCCCGGCACGCATTACAACCTTGCCGATGTGACACCGCCCGGCACAGTGGCTGCCGTCAACTGGACCGTGCTGAGCCAGCGCGATACAACCCTGCAAGCCGCACTGCAGCTGATGAATGCCAAAACCGTGGCCGACGGGATCGAGGCGGCGGCGCTGTTCATCGCGCCCTCGCAAAACCTCACACTGGTCGACCGGCAGAATATCGCGATGAAAACAATTGGTGCGGCGCCCAAACGCGATCCCGCGCACCAAAGTCAGGGCCGCCTGCCCAGCCCAGGCTGGATCGAGGCGAACCGCTGGCAGGGCGTCCTGCCTTATGCCTCCAACCCCGGTTTTGTAGCCCCTGAAGGCGGCATTTTGGGCAATACAAACAACAAGATGGTGGACCGGCCCTTTCCCAACCACATCTCGTTTGAATGGGGGGATACGCAGCGGGTGCAACGCTGGCAGCGGCTGATGCAAGGCCGTCAGGTCCATACCCGCGACAGCTTTATCGAGGCACAGCTGGACACGGTCAGCTTTACCGCGCGGTCGCTGCTGCCGCTGATCGGCGCGGAGCTGTGGTTCACCGGCGAGGCGGCCCCCGCAGGCACGCCCGAAGCCGTGCGCCAGCGCGCGTTGGCCCTGCTGGCCGGCTGGTCGGGCGAGATGAACGAGCATCTGCCAGAGCCGCTGATCTACGCCACATGGCTGCGCGCGCTGCAAGACCGCTTGATCCGTGACGAGTTGGGCAGCCTCACGGCCGAGTTCACCCATGTGGAGCCGCTGTTCATCGAGCGTGTGTTCCGCGATATTGAAGGAGCCTCGGCATGGTGTGACGTGTTCCAGTCCGCGCTGACAGAGACCTGCGCGGACATGGCCCGTCTGGCGCTGGACGACGCTCTGCTGGAGATTACCCAGCAATATGGCACGGCGCTGGAATCGCTACGCTGGGGCGATGCACATCAGGCCACGCATGATCATCCGGTGCTCGGCGATGTGCCCCTGCTGCGCTATTTTGTGAACATCCGCCAAAGCACGTCGGGCGGCGACCACACGCTCATGCGCGGGCGCACCAAGGGCACGGTCCCTGATCCGTTCCTGAACGTGCATGGTGCGGCCTATCGCGGCGTCTATGATTTTGCCGATCCCGACAGCTCGGTTTTTGTGACATCTACGGGGCAGTCGGGGCATTTCCTGTCGCGCCATTATGACGATCTGGCGCAGCTGTGGCGGCGCGGTGAATATATCCCCATGTCGCTGGATCAGGACCTTGCACGGGCGGCCTCTGTGGGTGTGACCCTGCTGATCCCGCAAGCCCCATGAGTTCCGAGCGCGTTATCCTGCTCAACAAGCCTTACGGTGTTCTCTCGCAGTTTACCGACAAAGGGACCGAAGGCTCGCCGCGCCCGACCTTGTCGGGCTATATCAACGAGAAAGGGTTTTATCCCGCAGGCCGGCTGGACCGCGACAGCGAAGGCTTGATGGTGCTGACGGACAGCGGGCCATTGCAGGCGCGGATATCCAACCCGAAATACAAGCTTGAAAAGTCTTATCTGGTACAGGTTGAAGGCACGCCGGATGAGGTGGCACTTGAGGCGCTGCGGCGCGGTGTGGCGTTGAAGGATGGCATGACCCGCCCTGCAAGGGCCGAGGAAGTCACCCCGCCGGAAGATCTGTGGCCGCGCGACCCACCCGTGCGGTTCCGCAAATCTGTGCCGGAGGCCTGGCTGCGCATCACGATTACCGAAGGTCGTAACCGTCAGGTGCGGCGCATGACCGCCCATGTGGGCCTGCCCACGCTGCGCCTGATCCGTGTGCAGGTGGGCAGCTGGCACCTGAACCAGCTGCGCCCCGGCATGTGGCGGTTCGCCTCTGCCACAGGGGCCTAGCCAAGCCCGACTGCACGGGTGATCGCCACGCCCGCCGCCGCTGATGCGCCGGTCAGGAAAGTGCCCCATGTCAGATCGGTGATCACCAGCGTCGCGGTCCAGTCTTTCAGGATCGCGTAATTGGTGAACTCATAAGTGCCGTAAGACGCAGCCCCTATCAGGGCGGCCGATCCGAAGACCCAGAGCAATGATTTATTCTCTGCCAGCGCAGGCCAGCCGACAAACCACATCACCACAAACACCAGAAAGGCGTAGAACAGGAACGCAGGCACCACACGGAAATTTTCCAGCATCAGCGGGCCGATGGCGCGCTCGAACACAGGTTTGATGAGATAGCTGAGACCGACAAAGTCCGCAGCCAGAAACACGATAAACGTGGCAAGATAAACGACGATATAAGACATAATGATCCTCCAACAGGTCAGTTATATCTAGATATGAGGCAGGTGCCGCCGAAGTCTACTCCGCGCGGCAAACTCTCACTTCAGCCGCTGGTAGGCCGTTTCAACTTCCTCGGACCAGCGCACAGTGATCACAAAGCCGTCGTCGGTCTGGGTCTCGCCCAGAACAACCTCTTGCTTGAAAAGCCACGCGCGTTTGCGGCCTTCGGCAAAACCAAGCGTCACCTCGTCCGTGCGCATAATGCCTTGCAGGGCCTGACCCACAGTGCGCTGCAACAGATCCAGCCCTTCGCCGGACAGCGCGGAAATGGCCAGCACGGTATCGTCGCGTGCTGCACGTTCACGCATGGCATCGGCAAGGTCGTCAGGCAAAAGATCCAGCTTGTTCCAGATCTCGAAGGTGGTCGTATCATCCGGCACGCCCAACGAGGCGAGGATTTCGCGCACATCGCGCGCCTGCCCCTCCGTCTCGGCGTGGGAAATATCGCGCACATGCAGGATGATGTCTGCCGCCAGCACTTCCTCCAGCGTCGCGCGGAAGGCAGCAACAAGTTCGGTCGGCAGATCGGATATAAAGCCAACCGTATCGCTCAGGATGATCTCTGGGCCGTCGAGCAGTTCCAGACTGCGCATGGTCGGATCAAGTGTTGCGAACAGCATGTCTTTCACAAAGACTTCAGCGCCGGTCAAGCGGTTGAAAAGCGTCGATTTTCCGGCGTTGGTATAGCCCACCAGCGCCACAATCGGATAGGGGATTTTTGCCCGCGCCGCACGGTGCAGCGCGCGGGTTTTCACAACTTTTTCCAGCTGGCGCTTGAGGCTCAGCAACTGGTCGTCGATGGCACGGCGGTCGGACTCGATCTGTGTCTCGCCGGGGCCACCGACGAAGCCGAAGCCGCCGCGCTGCCGCTCAAGGTGGGTCCAGGCACGCACCAGACGGGTGCGCTGGTAATTCAGTGCGGCCATCTCGACCTGCAACACCCCTTCACGGGTGGCAGCACGGTCACTGAAGATTTCAAGAATGAGGCCGGTGCGGTCCAGCAATTTGACCTTCCAGGCCTTTTCCAGATTGCGCTGTTGAACGGGACTGACGGGGCCGTCAACCAACACAAGCTCGACCTCGTGCTCTTCCAGCTGCTGGCGGATTTCCTCGATCTTGCCTTTGCCGAACAGATGCCCCGCGTTGATCGTGCGCAATTGCACAACGGCAGCGCCCAGCACTTCGAGGTTCGGCAATGCTTCGGCCAAGGCAACAGCCTCTGCCAAAGCAGGCACCGGACTGCGCCGGTTCTTGTCATTTTTTATGTCGGGATGCAGGACCCATGCGCGTGTCTGCGCAGGGCCGTCTGTCTCGTCGATCTGGAATTGAACTTTACTCAAGAAGCGTCTTCGCCCTCGTACAAGCTGATCGGCTGGCTTGGCATGATGGTGGAAATTGCGTGCTTGTAGACCAGCTGGGACTGGCCATCGCGGCGCAACAGAACACAAAAATTGTCAAACCATGTGATCACGCCCTGCAGCTTGACCCCGTTGATCAGGAAAATGGTTACCGGCACTTTGGTTTTGCGTACATGGTTCAGGAACGCATCCTGAAGGTTCTGTCTATCCGACGCCATAGTTTGTTCTTCCATTTATTCTTATAATTTGCCGCAATCGGCGGTTGTGACCATAGTATGAAGCGGCTCTGGCGAAGTTTCCACCCCCAAAATCAAGGATTTGCGCCGCGTGCATTCCGCGCGTGTCAGCTGCGCCACAGATCAGGCGTCAGCAAGGCGATGATGGCAAGGGTTTCCAAGCGGCCCAAAACCATCGCACCTGCCAGAATGGCCTTTGCCGGATCGCTGAGTGTGATCAACACAATCGGTGCCTCGCCCCCCACTGCCGTGAGCGGGCCTGTGGTGGTCAGCATGGCGATGGCCAGCACCAGCGCCTCGTCGAAGGTAACGCCCACCAAGGTCAGCGCCAGTGTGACGCCGGTGAAAGACAGCGCAAACAGCATAAAGAAGATCCATGCGATAAACGCGCCACCCGATTGCAGCCGCCGTCCCGCAACCCCTGCCCCCGAGACAGAATTGGGATGCACCAGCCGCTCCATCTCGCGCACCGCATTGCGGTAGAGCGCATAGACACGCAACAGTTTGACCCCGCCCGCCGTGGTGGCCACGCCGCCGCCCACCAGCGCCAGACCCATCAGAATCAGGCCGGGCGTGCCAAGGCCAGACCAGCTTTGCGTCTCGCTCCAGTATCCGGAGACAAAGCCGGTGGTCGACAGAAAGGAAATGACCGTGAACAGCGATCCCCACATCGCCTTGAAAGCTTCGGCGAAAGTGTTCGAACTGTCCAAATCAAAAGCACCCAGAAAGTGCCGCCCGAACAAGACCACAGGCACAAGCATGATGATCGCAATCCCGATGCGGAATTCGGGGTCGGTGCGCAAACCGCCCTGAGTGGCGGTCACGGTATCGGCAGAGAAGGTCAAGCGCGACAGCGCCAACAGCATAAAGCCTGCCATCACCAACTCTCCCGGCAGGCCACCGTCAGCCATGCCCTGCGCGCCATTGGCAGAAATGCCGGAGGTGGCGAGAACGGACATCGCATGGATCCACGCGTTGAAGGCATCCTGCCCGGATATGATCAGCAAGACCCAAAGCACCAGCGTCAAACCAATATACAGCGGAGCAAGCGTGCGCACCGCACGCCCGATGCGGCGGCGGGGGCTAAGAGGTGTCGTATCGTTTGTGCCGCCTTCATTGCCCGTGTCACGGCGGCCGGGTTCGGCCTGTGCTGTCACCTCGAACCCGCCCAAATTCAGCGGTGCCAAAATTGCCACTGCCGCGACCCACATCAGCAATCCGCCCATCCACCCCACCTGCGCCCGCCATAAATGTAGCGAAGGACCAAGGCGCGCAGGATCATCAAAAAGGGTGGCACCCGTGGTGGTAAAGGCGCTCAGCATCTCGAAATAGGCATTGTAAAACCGCGTGGTGGGCAGGGCCTCTACAAAGGGGATTGCGAAGATCACCGGCAGGAACACAAAGGCTGAAAACAGCGATAAAAGCGGGCCCAGAGTGCCAAAGCGCGGCGCGCGGCCTGCATGGGCGATCCCGATCAGCAAAAACGTGGCGGACCCCAGAAGCCCTGCATAGAAAAACGCCTGGCTGGTGCCGTGTTTGTCCGCAATCACCGCATAGCCTGCGGGAATGAACATGGAGGCAACACCGACGCCGAACATCAGCAAAAACAGCGGCAGCTGCGTTAAATCGTGGCGGATGCTGCTTTTGCGGGACACAGGCGCGCTCATTAGAAAAAGTCGATGGAGACCTGCATCAGCTGTTCCAGCTGTGCGACGTCTTTGGTGAGCACAAAAACAGCGATCACATCGCCCTCTTCTATCCGCGTGTCGCCCATGGGCCGGATGATCTTGCCGCCCTTGCGCACAGCCCCCACCAGCGCCCCTTCGGGAAAGTCGATCTCGTGGATGCGCTTGCCCGCAATGGGCGAGGTCGAGAGCACTTCGGCCTCGATCACTTCGGCCTCGGCATCGCCAATGGAATAGACTGCGCGCACACGGCCATGACGGATGTGCCGCAAGATCGAGCTGACCGTGGTGGAGCGCGGGTTGATATAGGCGTCGATGCCCAGCGGCTGCATCAGCGGCACCAGTGTCGGATCATTGATCAGCGCGATCACATAAGGGCAGCCTTCGGCCTTGGCACGCACACAGGCCAGCATGTTGGTTTTGTCGTCATCGGTCACGGCCAGCATCGCATCGGCGCGGTCAATCCCCGCTTCGGCCAGCAAGGCGGCATCCAGACCGTCGCCATTCAACACAATCGTGCGCTCCAGCGCCTCGGCTGCGCGCTCTGCGATAAAGCGGTTCTTCTCGATCACCTTGGCGCGCACACGTTTGGCACGTTTCTCGAGCGTCAGCGCCACCGACAGGCCCACATTGCCGCCGCCCACCAGAATAACGCGGTTTTGCGTCGGGGATTTCTTGCCAAAAATCTCCATCGCGCGGGAAATGTCGTCACGGTGGACAAACAGATAGCAATCATCGCCTTTGAACAGCTGGTCTTTGGGCTCAGGCGCAAACAGACGCCCCTCGCGGCGCACCCCCACAACCACAGCGCGCAGGGTCGAGAAAAGATCCGTCAGCTGGCGCAGCGGCGTATTGAGCACGGGACACTCCGCATCCAGCGTGATGCCCATCAGCTGCGCATGGCCGTCCATAAAGACTTCGGTGTCAAAGGCTGCGGGCGCGGCAAGGCGCTGGAGTGCCGCAGCGGCCACTTCGCGCTCGGGCGAGATAACCACGTCAATCGGCAGATGGTCCCGACGGTAAAGGTCGGAATAAATCGCATCGAGATAGGACTGCGAGCGCAGGCGCGCAATCTTGCGGCTGATGCCAAACACCGAATGGGCAACCTGACAGGTCACCATATTCACCTCGTCCGAATGGGTGGCGGCGATGATCATATCGGCATCTCGCGCACCTGCACGGTCCAGCACATCCGGATAGCTGGCAAAGCCTGCGACGCCTTGCACGTCCAGTGTATCGGTCGCGCGGCGCACCAGATCGGCGTTGCTGTCCACGACGGTGACATCGTTGCGCTCGCCCGACAGGTGGCGTGCGATCTGCCAGCCGACCTGACCTGCGCCGCAAATGATGACTTTCATGGTATGGAGATCCCTTACTGGGTCAGGCAGCATCCGCGGGGCCGCCGATATGGCCGTGCCTGAACAGCGTCACAAATGTCAGAACGGGTCTGCGGGGTCAATTCAAATGTCGAAATGAGAGCCAGCCCCTCTTGCCCCCGCAGAGGCCCTAATCCTCGTCTACATGGGCAATGCGGGTGCCAGATTTGGCAGAGGTGACCACGCCGAGGCTTTTGAGTTTGCGGTGCAGCGCGGAGCGTTCCATGCCCACAAAATTGGCGGTGCGGGAGATGTTTCCGCCGAAACGGTTGATCTGGGTCAGCAGATATTCGCGCTCGAATGCCTCGCGGGCTTCGCGCAACGGCAGACTGGCCATGGCGCCCGACAGCACCACGCGGCCCTCGACTTCCGAGTGGTCTTCCTCGCCCGGCAGCTCGCGCGCCTCGATGGGGGCACTGCCTTCACCAAGGATCAGCACCCGCTCGACCAGATTTTTCAACTGGCGCACGTTGCCGGGCCAGATCATCGTTTGCATAAGCGCCTGTGCATCATCGGTGATCTCGCGCAGCGGCAGGCCCTGATTGGCATTGAATTCGGAGATGAAGTAGGCGGCCAGCACCGGAATATCCTCGCGCCGCTCAGCCAGGGACGGGACAGCGATCGGCACGACATTGAGGCGGTGATACAACTCCTCGCGGAAGGTATCTGCGGCAATCTCGGCCAGCAGGTCCTTGTTTGTGCTGGAAATCACCCGCAGGTCTACGCGCACTTTGTCGTTGCCGCCTACGCGGGTGAACTGCTGGTCCACCAGCACGCGCAGGATTTTAGACTGGGTGCCCAGCGGCATATCCGCCACTTCGTCGAAATAGACAACACCGCCGTGCGCCTGCTCCAGCAGACCCGGCTCTACGCCGCGTTCAGGGGTTTCACGGCCAAACAGGACCTCTTCCATCCGGTCGGGGGCGACGCCTGCACAATTAACAGTGATAAAAGGGGCAGCGGCACGATTGGAATGGGTGTGGATATAGCGCGCGGCGACTTCCTTGCCTGCCCCCGCTGGCCCCGTCAGCATCACGCGGCCGTTAGATTTGGTGACCTTGTCCAGTTGGGCCACCAGCGTTTTAAACGCCCCCGAAGTGCCGATCATCTCCGAGGCAGTGCTTTCTTTGCGCTTGAGGCTGAGGTTTTCGCGGCGCAGGCGCGATGTCTCCATGGCGCGGCGGATCACCACCATCAGCTGGTCGATGTTGAACGGTTTTTCAATGAAATCATAGGCACCCTGTTTGATCGCGGCGACCGCGATTTCGACATTGCCATGGCCCGAGATGATCACCACCGGCACGTCCGGATTGTCGCGTTTGACGGCCTTGAGGATGTCGATACCGTCCATCTTGCTGTCCTTCAGCCAGATGTCGAGGATCATCAGCGCAGGTGGCTCTGTGTTCACGGCTGCCATGGCATCATCGGAATTGCCGGCCAGCCGCGTGGCAAAACCTTCGTCTTCCAGAATATCCGAGATCAATTCGCGGATGTCGCGCTCGTCGTCTACAATCAGAATATCGCTCATGGTCTGTGCTCCTCAATGTCTGCCGGTTGGTCTGTGCCAAGGGGCAGGATGATTTCTGCCATGGCGCCAAAGTGGGATTGCCCCTCGAAAACGGGGGCATTTGTAAGGATCAGGCTGCCGCCATGCTCCTCGATGATCTTCTTGACGATGGGCAGGCCAAGGCCGGTGCCTTCGCTGCGTGTGGTCACATAGGGCTCGAACAGGCGGGCGCGGTCTTCGGGAAGGCCGACGCCATTGTCGGAGATGGTGATATAGGCCGACGTTTCATCGGCATGCAGATGCACATGCACCTGCGGCACCAGCCCTTCGGGGGCGCCTGTTTGTTTGAGCGTGTCGATGGCTTCGCCTGCGTTTTTGATCAAGTTCGTTAACGCTTGTGTAATCATTGTGCCGTCGATCAGCGCGGGGAGTTCCGAGCGCGGCACGTCAGATATGAGCTTTATGTCCGGCCTGCCGGTCTTTTGCAGCAGCACAGCATCGCGCACCAGCCGCGCAAGGTCCTGCGCTGTGCGCTCCGGCTCCGGCATACGGGCGAATTTGGAAAATTCATCGACGATGCGGCGCAAATCGCCAGTCTGGCGAATGATGACGCCGGTCAGTTGCTCAAGACTGTCGGCATCGGCGCCCAGCTTGGGGGCGAATTTGCGCTGGATGCGCTCCGCCGACAGCTGGATCGGGGTCAGCGGGTTCTTGATCTCATGCGCGATGCGGCGGGCCACGTCACCCCAAGCGGCCATGCGCTGTGCGCTGACCAGATCGGTCACATCGTCAAAAGCCACAACGTACCCCTCCAAGCGGCCATCATCTGTGCGGCGTGTCGCCATGCGCACCAGCAGGTTTTCCATCCGGCCTTGCCGTGAGACTTTGACCTCTTGCTGGCTGGCCTCTGCGGCGGTGGTCGTCAGGGTTTCATACAGCGGGCCAAACTCGGGCACAGCGAGGGTCAGCGCCAGAGATTGCTGGTTTTCCTCCCAATCGAGCAGGCGCATCGCAGAGCGGTTCACAAAAGTCACACGGCCCTCGGGGTCCAGACCCACAACGCCGGAAGTGACAGAGCTGAGCACGGAATCAAACAAGCGGCGGCGGCGTTCAATCTGGCGGGTGTTGTCGAGCAGCGTGTTGCGCTGGCCCTTCAGCTGTTTGGTCATCTGGTTGAAATAACGGCCCAGCTCGGCAATCTCGTCATCGCCGTCATCCTCGCGGACCTGAATGTCCAGATTGCCCTCTCCTACGCGCTGGGCCGCGCCTGTCAGGCGACCAATCGGGCCAGACAGGCGCTCCGCAAACCACAGGCCCAACCAGACCGCGGCCAGAATGATGATCACCGCGAAGGCCAGATAGAGCAGGCCGAATTCGAACAGCATGCGGCCGCGTTCGCTCTCCAGCTGTTGATAAAGGCGGATGGTTTCCTGCGTCTCGTCCAGCAGGCTGAGGATTTCGCCATCGACCTCGCGGCTGACGTATAAAAACCGGTCGACAAAGGAGTTGAGCCGCACCAGCGCGCGGAATTCGTTGTTTTCCCAATCCTCGATCAGGTGCACATCCGTGGCCCCTGCGGCGCTGATCTGGCCGGAGGTCGGCATGTCGAAGTTGAACAAATATGAACGGTCGCCGCGCGCGCGGATGCCACCCGTGGCGTCGATCATATAGGCCTCACGCAGGCCGCGCTGGATCTGGCGCTGGCCCTCGCCCAAAAGCTCGCTGTCGCTCAGCTCGATGCCGCCGCGGCGCGCGCGGTCGATGCTGCGCGCAAGGCTCAGGGCGTCGTCGCTCAGCGCTTCGCGTTCCTCGTCAGCATAGGCTTCGGCTGCCAGAAGCGAGTTGCCAACCACCACGCGCACCCGCTCGGAAAACCAGCCCTCGATGCCGACGTTGATGGTCAGCACGGCAAAGACCGCGACAGATACAGTGGGGATCAGCGCCATCAGGGCAAATACCCCCGTCAGGCGCAAGTGCAGGCGGGACCCCGCCGATTTTGCGCGCCGCGCCGTGATCAGCCGCGCCACCTGCGCCAGCACAAGAGCGGCAACGACCAGAATATAAACCAGATCCAGCAGCAGAATCAGCCGCAGGATATCCGTACTGCCCTTGTCGAGCGGCCCCAGCGCCAGATAGGTCGCCAGCGCCAGCAAAGGCCCCAGCACCACCAGCCCGAACGTCATTGCGGTGCGCACTCGCCTGATCCGCCGCAAACGCGACAGCCGCATACCCCAGGAATTACGTGCTTTGGATGCCACGCGTGGCCCCTCACCTGATGTGGTGCAAATGCACCTTACCGCCATATTATGTGGTCCTGACCAAGGGTGTCCCTTGATGGCCACGGTTATGTGACAGTTTTACATCATTTTTCGGCCGCGTGTAACCTCTATTTCAAGGTCGGTGATCTTCTTTCGCAAGGTATTGCGGTTGATCCCCAAAAGCTCGGCACATTTGGCCTGATTTCCCGATGTGGCGATCAAGGCAACCTCGATCAGCGGGGCCTCCACCTCCCGCAGGATGCGCTGGTACAGGCCGGGGGGCGGCAGCGCATCGCCGTGCAATTCGAAATACCGGCGGATATGGCGCTCGACAGCAGCGCCCAGCTTTTCAGCTGTCGCCACCGCGCGTGCAGGCTCAAGACCGCCTGCCCCGCCAATGATCTGGCCTGCTTCAGCCGCCGTAATCTCTGCCCCCCGTCCCGTCAGGGCCAACTGGCGCATGGCATGTTCAAGCTGGCGCACATTGCCCGGCCAGACGGCATTGGTGAATATCTGCACAGCATCATCCGACAGCCAATGCCCCATCCCCCCGTTTGCATCTGCTTTTTCCAGAAAATACTTGGCCAGCAACGGGATGTCTTCGACCCTGTCGCGCAACGCGGGGACATGCAGCGTCGCACCCGACAAGCGGTAATAGAGATCAGGGCGCAGGGCTGTACTCTCGGGATCAAGCGACGGATCACCTTGGGCAATCGCGATAAAGCGCGGCAGGTTGTCGCCCTGCATATCCATCATCCGCGCGATGCGGGCCTGTACCTCAGGAGAGATATCGCCGACTTCGTCAATCAGCAATGTGCCGCCGCGCACCCGCGCCAACACCCGCGCGGGGCCGTCCATCTCGCGCAGATCAGCCTCTGTCACTGTGACAAACGGCAGTGCACGGCGGTCGGACAGATCATGCAAGGCCCGCGCGATCAGGGATTTTCCGGTGCCGCTCTCGCCCCGGATCAAAACCGGCAGATCGGTGTTCATCACCCGTGCAATGACGCGGTACAGGGCTTGCATCACGGCGGTTTTACCCACCATGGGCAAATTGTCTTCCTCGTTCTCTTGACGTACCGGAGGGGACTGGCGCCGCGCACCGGCAGGCTCCAGCGCGCGGGCACACCGCTTCATCAGGTCTGGCAGATCGAAGGGTTTAGGCAAGTAGTCAAAGGCTTCAGCCTCGGCAGCTTTGATGGCCGTCATGATCGTATTTTGTGCGGAAATCACGATCACCGGCAGATCAGGGCGGTCTTGCGCAATCTTGGGCAGCATCTCCAGCCCGTTGCCGTCCGGCATGATCACATCGGTGATCACCAGATCGCCTTTGCCTTCCGCGACCCAGCGCATCAGCGTGGTCAGGCTGGAGGTGGCATGCACCTTGCACCCCGCACGGGTCAGCGCCTGTGTCAGAACCGTGCGAATGGTGCGGTCGTCGTCAGCGACCAGAACAGTGCCATCCATATCCTAGCTCTCCTTGAGGGGCGATGTTTCATGCGCATCCGCACGCGGCAGCGAGAGGCGGAACACCGTGCGGCCCGGCACCGATGTGACCGAAATCCAGCCCTCGTGCTCGGTTATGATCTTGTTGACCAACGCAAGACCCAGCCCTGTGCCGTTCTCGCGCCCCGATACAAAAGGATCAAACACGTCCTGCGCGATATGGGCAGGCAAGCCCGGCCCATCGTCAATGATCTCGATCTGCAAAGGCACTGCGACCCCCTGCCCGTCCGAGCGGCGCAGTCTAAACGAATGCTCATAATAGCTGCGCAGACGGACCGTGCCACCCTGCGCCCCCGCGGCCTCGGCGGCGTTTTTCAATAAATTGAGCAGGACCTGCAACAGTTGATCCGCGTCGCCCCACGCCAGCGGCAGCGAGGGGTCGTAATCCTCGATGATATTCATCTGCGCGCCGAACCCCAACAGCGCGGAACGGCGCGCGCGGAACAGCACATCGTGCAGGTTAACGGGTGTGCGGGCGGGCATTGTCAGATTTCCGAATTGCTCGACCTGCTCCAGCAGCTTTACGATCCGGCGGCTCTCTTCAACAATCAGATCGGTCAATTCGCGGTCTTCCGGCCCCAGAGTCATGCTCAGCAATTGCGCGGCGCCCGTGATACCCGCCAGCGGGTTCTTGATCTCGTGTGCCAGCATTTCGGCCATGCCAATGGCAGATCTCGCCGATGATTTGACCGAACCGTTCTGCGTGAGACGCCCGGCCATCTCGCGCGGGGAGATCATCAGGATCATAATGCCGTCCGAGCCTGCAAGCGGGGCGATTTGCAACTGCGATTGCAGGGGCGCACGCTGGCCGCTGCCCACATCTACATCGTTGACAAACAGCGCGGTTTCCGTGGCACGCGCACGGGCAAATGCCGCTTCCAGAGGCGCATCCACAGCAATGATGTCCCAGACCGGCACACCGGCAACAGACCTGGCCGATACGTTGAGGAACCCTTCGGCGGCGGCGTTTATATCCACAATTGTATCGTCGCGCGCCACCAGCACGGCAGACACGGGAAGCGAGGCCCAGAGCGCGCGCTCGGCCTGCGCCAAGGCGCCCGAGCGGGTCAGTGGCGCGCTCATGCGGCGGCGTCCCATCCTGCGGGGTTCCATCCGGCGGGATCAAAGGCGGCAGGCAGCAAGAGCATCGTCTCTTCAGGGCAACGCGCCGTCAGAATGGCGCGGCGCAGATCCACGGGCGTGCCGATGTGGTCCATGTACCAGCCCAGATGTTTGCGCGCCATGCGCAGGCCCAGCTTGGTGCCGTAGAAGGCAAGCATGGCATCATAATGACCCAGCACCATCTCTGTGAACGCAGCACCTTGCGGGATCACGGGCGCCGGTGTGCCGTAGATATCATGCGCGATCTGCGCCAGCAGCCAAGGCCGCCCCTGTACCCCGCGCCCCACCATCACACCCTGCGCGCCCGATTGCGCCAGGGCTTGCCGCGCACTGGCCGCATCCACAATGTCCCCGTTGGCCACCACAGGAATACCCACCACATCAACCACGCCGCGAATGGCCTCCCAATCAGCCGTTCCTGTATAGAACTGGCAGCGCGTCCGCCCGTGAATAGTGATCATCTGGATGCCCGCAGCCTCCGCCCGCATGGCGATATGAGGCGCATTGAGCATACCATCATCCCAACCCAACCGCGTCTTGAGTGTGACGGGAATATCCACCGCCGCCACCACCGCCTCGATCAGGCGCAGCGCGTGGTCGGGCGTTTTCATCAGCGCGGAACCGGACGCACCTTGCGTCACTTTCTTGGCCGGACAGCCCATGTTGATGTCGATGATCCGCGCGCCTTGGGCGGCGATCATCTTTGCCGCCTCGGCCATCGGCCCTGCCTCGCGGCCCGCGATCTGGACCGAAGTACCCGCCACGCCCAGCCCCAGCTCTGCCTTCTCGCGCGTGCCGGGCCGTGCGGTCAGCCATTCGCCCGAGGCGATCATTTCGGACACAACAAGCCCTGCACCAAAGCCTGCGACCAAAGCGCGGGTGGGCAAATCTGTGATCCCTGCCATGGGGGCCAGAAAAACAGGTGGGGTCAGATCCAGCGGGAATGTCATTGAATGTGTTTAATCCTTGGGCAGTTGCATCGGGATTAAACCAACGGGGCTGAAGTGACAATGAATGTGGTGCTGTAAAAGGGGTCCTGATCCGCGTGAGTGCCTAAAATTTGGGCAGATATCCGCAGACCCGCGCACAGGCAGCGCATTGCACCATAGCGCCGGATTTCCTAATACAAAAGCCAAGCCTGATCGAAAGGGACCCCGATGCGTGTCTGCGCCCTGATTGTAGCTGCCGGCCGTGGAACGCGCGCAGGCGGTCCGCGCCCCAAGCAGTGGCAAATACTGGGCGGCCGGCGCGTGATCGACCATACCATCGCCGCGTTCGAGCGTCATGCGGATGTGTCCGGCATCACTGTCGTTCTTCATGCCGATGATATGCACGAGGCGGCGGCGTTCAGCGCGCGCGGTATCACCGTGGTTCAGGGCGGCGCCGAGCGGAGCGCATCGGTGCAGACGGGTCTGGCCGCCCTGCCCGCCTGTGACGCTGTGCTGATCCATGATGCCGCCCGCCCCTGTGTGAGTGCCGCCGTGATCGACGGTGTGATTGCCGCGCTCGCCACCCATGCGGGTGCAGCCCCCGGTTTGCCTGTAAGCGATGCGCTGTGGACGGGGGCCGGTCATCTGGTGACAGGCACCCAAGACCGCACAGGCCTGTTTGCCGCCCAGACACCGCAGGGCTTTCACCGCGATGCTATTGTAAAAGCCCATGCCCGCTTTGCCGGCGTGGCCGCCGACGATGTGGCCGTTGCGCGTGCCGCAGGCATGACGGTTGCCATTACCGCAGGCGACGCCGATAACATCAAGATCACCACCCCGCAGGATTTTGCACGCGCAGCACGGATATTGGAGACGACAATGGACATACGCACCGGCAACGGATTTGACGTGCACGCCTTCGGGGAGGGAGACCATGTGATGTTGTGCGGCGTAAAAATCCCGCACAGTCATGGGCTTGTGGGCCATTCAGATGCGGATGTCGGCCTGCATACCCTCACCGATGCGATCTATGGCGCGCTGGCGGCGGGGGATATCGGCACGCATTTCCCACCCTCGGATCCGCAGTGGAAAGGGGCGCAAAGCCATATCTTTTTGCGCCATGCCGCCGGGATGGCAGCTGCGCAGGGGTTCACCCTGACCCATGTGGATTGCACACTGATCTGCGAATTCCCCAAGGTCGGGCCGCATGCAGCTGCCATGCGCGCCGCTGTGGCGGAGATGATTGGCATCGACGTGGCCCGCGTCTCGGTCAAGGCCACCACCTCCGAGCGGTTGGGCTTTACGGGGCGTGGCGAAGGCATCGCCTGTATGGCCACCGCCACGCTGGTGAAAGCATGAGCGCGGGCCTGCTGCCGCGCATGATCGGCACCGTGTTGGGCGTAGGCTATATCCGCCCTGCGCCGGGCACTTGGGGCTCGCTTGTGGCGCTGCCCTGGGCTTGGCTGATCCATGTGATCGGAGGGCTGCCGCTGCTGGTGCTGGCGATTGTCGCCGCGTTTCTCAAAGGCTGGTGGGCCACCTCGAAAATGACCGCAGGCAGCGATGATCATGACCCGTCAGAAATTGTCATCGACGAAGTAGTGGGCCAGTGGATTGCCCTGCTACCGCTGTCGATCGCCAGCTGGCGCATGGGCATGGACATTACCGTGATGTGGCCGGGCTGGATTGCCGCTTTTGCGCTGTTCCGGCTGTTCGACATCTGGAAGCCGTGGATCATCGGCTGGGCCGACCGGCGCGGTGACGCGTTGGGTGTCATGCTGGACGATGTCTTTGCGGGCATCTTTGCCGCCATCGGCGTGCTGGTGCTGGCAGGTCTTTATCATGCCTTCTGATCTGCGGACTGATATTCTGGCGCTGGCCCGCGCGCGCGGTGTGATGATTGCTACAGCCGAGAGTTGCACTGCCGGCATGGTGGCCGCCGCCCTGACCGATCTGGCCGGATCATCGGCGGTGTTCGAGCGCGGGTTTGTCACCTATTCCAATGCCGCCAAAGAAGAGATGTTGGGCGTGACGCAGCGCGCGCTGGTGACGCATGGCGCTGTCTCCGAACCTGTCGCCGCAGAAATGGCGCGCGGTGCGCTGGACCATAGTGCCGCGCAGCTGGCGGTTGCCATTACCGGAATCGCAGGGCCGGGTGGATCTGATCACAAGCCCGAAGGGCGGGTATGTTTTGGTGTGGCGGGGCCAGCCGGCGTGCAGGTGGAAACGGTGGAATTCGGCGCCTTGGGCCGCGCACAGGTGCGCGCGGCAGCCCGCGATTATGCGCTGAAGCTACTGTATAATGCGCTTGTGGCACTGCATGACAGCGCGTTCAGTCTGGCCCGAAACACGCCGTAACCGCGTCCAGATCGGCGCCCGTCGTGGCCTGCCACAACGCCTCTGCCGCCTCCGCGCCCAGCAGTGCGCGGACCTTGACCCGCAACTTGGTACTGCGCGCCTCAAGCGTTAAAGGCACCAGCAGATCATGGCGCAGCCGCCGGACCTCGCCACTCACCAGCATTAATGTGACCTGTGCTTGTGTCTCGCTCAGGGTGGCATCCTCGATCACAGCGATCCTGTCGCGCAGCGCGCAAATATCCGGATCACGGGCCAGTGCATCGCTGAAACTGGCAGTGTCAGCCGTGGCATGGCCCAGAAGGGTCATCGCGGCCGTGTGCCGGTAGCTGAATTTCGCCTCCAGCCCCGTCTGCGGCTGCATGATATTACACACGCTCATCCAGCGCGGATGGGTGCGGATTTTGATGCCTGCAATGCGCGCAGGCTCCAGCGTCACATCCCCGATAGCTTCCAGCATCGCGTGCAACCCGTGGCAACAGGCGTGGAATTTATGGCTGATCGTGCTGATCTGCCAGTCCTTACGCGGCAGCTTTACCTCCACCATTTCGGCGCAATGGGTGGCCCCGAAGCCCAGCGGGCCTTCCAACCCGTCCTGCGCCGCCGTCATGCCGGCTTGTGCCCAGATCGCCGCCTCGACGCCGGTGCGCGCAGCCAGTCCCGCGTTCAACGGTTTGGCCATCGTGCCGAACTGCGCCTTGATCCCCGACGCCATCGAAGCGCAAAGCCCCAGCGCATGGGCAATCTGGTCCTTGTCCAGACCCAGCAGGCGTGCAGCAGCAAGCGTCGCGCCAAAGGCACCGGCTGTGGCAGTCTGGTGAAAACCCGTCTGGTAATGCGCACGGCCCAGCCAGACCCCCACCAGAATGGATGCCTCGATACCAATAGCCGCTGCATCGATGACATCCTCAAGCGGCGTGTCCAGCGTCTCGGCCATGGCAATCACGGCAGGCAGGACAGCCACGGACGGATGCCCGATATGAGCAAAATGGGTATCGTCGTAATCCAGCGCATGACTGAGCGTCCCGTTCAGAAGTGCCGCAGTGGCCGCCCCCGCCGCATCGCCGCCAAAGACATGCGCCGGGCCTTCGTCCACCATCTGGGCGCGGCGAAACGGGATGAACTCTGCCTCCCGCGCCCCTGCAATCCCGCAGGCGGCCCAGTCAAACAGGGACAGACGCACCATTGCCGCGGCCTCGTCGGGGACCCGAGCGGTGCAGAATTTGACCAACTGCCCGGTAAGGCCCGAACTGTCCTTTCGGGGCGCGTCACCCATAGAGAGCTTGCGCGCGCTTTTCGAAGGCTTTTACAACGCGCTGCATCGCCTCGTTGAAGACCACCCCGATGATTTTTTGCAAAATCGCATTGCGGAATTCGAAATCGACGAAGAATTCGACCTCGCACCCCCCTTCGACATCGACAAAACCCCAATTGGATTTCATGTGTTTGAAAGGCCCGTCCAGATATTCGGTATCAATTTTTTTGGGCTCCGGCCAGAGCACCACGCGCGACGTGAACCGCTCGCGGAAGACCTTGAAAGAAATCACCAGATCGGCGTCCATCACACTGTGATCGCCTTTGTCGTCGACAGATTTGATCCGCGCGGCGGCCGTCCACGGCAAAAACTGCGGATAATTGGCCACATCGGCGACCAGATCGTACATCTGCTGCGCACTATAGGGCAGCCTGCGGGTTTCCGAGTGTGTGGGCATTGATTTCCTGCGTTGGTTTGCGTAGCCGTCGTATCAAAGCCTGAACTGGTGTTCAATCAAGAGGTGGCCATGCCGACGCGTCCTTATGTCATAGACGAGATGATCTCGGCCAAATCCATCGCGGCACGCGTCGAAGAGCTGTGCCGCGACATCCACAAGGAATTTGCCGATACCGACAAGCTGATTGTCGTGGGCCTGCTGCGCGGCAGTTTTGTGTTTATCGCAGATCTGGTGCGTGAATTGGACCTGCCGATCGAGGTCGACTTTCTGGAAGCCTCCAGCTACGGGAGCGGCACCGAGAGCACGCGCGAAGTGCGCATTCTCAAGGACTTGCGCGGCGGCATTGAAGGACGCGATGTGCTGCTGGTGGAGGATATTGTCGACACCGGCCATACCCTGCGCCATGTCACAGGCATGCTGCGTGCGCGCAAACCCGCACGGCTGAAGACGGTGGCGCTGCTGGATAAACCCTCGCGGCGCGAAGTGGATTTGCGCGCGGACCACATCGGCTTTGTCATCCCGGACGAATTTGTCGTAGGCTACGGCATTGATTTTGCACAGCGCAATCGCAACCTGCCCTATATCGGCAAGGTGCGCTTTACGGACGGGACCTGAGCGATGATTGACCCGCTCTGGCTGATGCGTGCAAGAATGTGGGTGAAAAACCCTCCGTCGGCCAAACGCGTGAAATTTATATTCGCTCTGGTCGCCATCTCCCTGCTGGTCGCCGCACTGGAGTATTTCGGTTTCTGGCCCGACTGGGCCACGGCACAGAGGATTCCGCGCAGGTTCTAGCCCCCCCCCCCCGCGCGGTATGTTTCAGGCAGTTTCAGGCAATACCCATTTTCAGGTTCCGCGCAGCGCGCAGGCGGGCGAAATCATTGCCGGCATGATAGCTGGAGCGTGTCAGCGGCGTGGCAGAGACCATCAGGAACCCCTTGCCATACGCCGCCTTTTCATAGGCTGCAAATTCATCAGGATGCACAAAGCGGTCCACGCGGTGATGCTTTGGCGTCGGCTGCAAGTACTGGCCGATGGTCAGAAAATCGATATCCGCCGCGCGCATGTCGTCCATGACCTGGCCTACCCCCTGACGGTCCTCGCCCAGACCGACCATGATGCCTGATTTAGTGAACATCGACGGGTCCAGTTCCTTGACCCGCTGCAACAGGCGCAAGGAATGGAAGTAACGCGCACCGGGGCGCACTTCGGGGTAGAGGCCCGGCACCGTCTCCAGATTGTGGTTGAACACATCGGGACGCGCCGCAACAACCTTTTCAAGGGCTTCCGGCGCGCACCGCAGGAAATCCGGTGTCAGAATTTCAATCGTTGTCTGCGGCGCGCGGTGGCGGATCGCACGAATGGTCTGGGCAAAATGCTCTGCTCCGCCGTCTTCGATATCATCGCGGTCAACGGACGTAATAACCACATGCTTCAGTCCCAGCTTGGCCACCGCATCGGCCACACGCCCCGGCTCGAACGTATCCAGCCCCTCGGGCGGCTTGCCCGTCGCGATGTTGCAGAAGGTGCAGGCACGGGTGCAAACCTCGCCCATGATCATCATGGTGGCATGGCCCTGCGACCAGCATTCGCCCACATTGGGACAGCCCGCTTCTTCGCAGACTGTCACCAGCTTGTTCTCGCGCATGATGCGGGCCGTGTCCTCATACCCTTTGCCGCCGGGCGCGCGGACACGAATCCACGCAGGCTTTTTCGGCTGGGCATTATCGGGGCGGCGCGCCTTTTCAGGGTGGCGCATTTCGGGTATTTTTAGATCACGCATGAAAAACCTCGTGTGACAACTGCCTGTTATCTAGCACATGATACGTTAAACAAAACCCTGTCGTGACGCATTGCTGCCTTGCGTCCCCCGATTACTGCCCTTGCCCCCTCAGCCGATCATCGCCGCCGCCACATTTTTATTCTGTGCATAATGCACGTCCAGCCGCATCAGCGCGATGCGCAGAACAATCTTGCCCGAGCGCGCAGACCAGCCCAGCACTTTCTCCGCCGTCTCCAACCCTTCCAGAAAACAGCAGCAGCGCAAAGTAACATCGGACAAACCCGGCCCAAGATCCCGAAGTGCCGCGATAACGCGCGCATGGGCCAGCTGTGTGCCGCGCCCTCCGTCAGGTGCGTCAGGCGTGCCCTCGCTGCGCAGGCTTTCCAGAAACCCTGCCAGATCACGACTGACCACAGGCCCAATCTGTGCGATCTCGAAATCCTCGCGCAGACGCTCGCCTGCGCGCACCATGGTGCGGCTGAGAAAGCGGGTGCCTTCCCGGTCGCGGCGTCGCGCAAGTGCTGCCAGCGGGCTTTCCGCGATGCCATATCGCACGCGTTGCGGCGTATCCGCTGCACGACTGTCGCTGCGCAGCACAGCCGCCCGTTCGCTCTCATCCCGCGCCATCATATCCGCCAGCGCGCTGCGGCCGCAGGTGGTGATATGATACCGCGCAATGCGCCCGTCCAGCGGCGTCGCGATCCAGCCTTTCAGGGCCATCGCTTCCGCGATTGTCCGGTCTACAACGCCTGTGCGGGTCGTATCACCGTCCTGACCGTCACGCACGATCACGGCCTTTTCCATATCGGCCGCAACCGCCAAAACGGCACCCTTTTCACACAAGCGCCGCAGCACACGCATCCCGTGCGCGCCCAGTTGTGCGATGTCCGGCAACATTGTGCCAGACGTGTTCACTGCTGCAATCATGCCTGTCTTCTCCGTCGGATCTGCACTTTCAGGGTGTTGTTGCGGCGTCCCTCCCAACATCTTGAGCACGCCGTCCACCAGGGGATCGTCGCGCAATGTCTCGACCCGTCTGATCTGTCGCAGAATAGTCGATGCATGGCAGCCTTGCTGTCGCGCGAGGGCACGAATTGGAACCCCCATTTCTGTATGATCAATGTAATTCTTTACAGATCGGGGCACCCAGCCTGGTGCTATGCTTGTCACGTTTTTGTCCCGATGTTGGTTAGGTTCAATGTTCAATGCCGTCTGCCCCATGTCTGAGTGTCCCTCCTCAGTGTTGTTAACAATAGGTAAACACAACCTATGAGGGAATTGATTACTGTTTGGTTAAAATCATCTGTGAGGCCGAGCATTGTTTACAAATGATAAACAATCTTGAACCGCCCGAACGCTGGATCGCCGCCCTGCGCAACACCCGAATAAGTAGTGGATGATGCAAACACCGGAGCAGGCCTACCCCATGCTCCATTGCTCAAGGAGTACTGACTGATGAAAGATATCCACACCCTGCTCGCCGCCCTGCACCGCCCCCGTCTGCTGATGCGGGCCGCACGGATCGGCGCACAAACCTATCGCCGCGACGGGCACCTGCCGCGCCTTCTGGGGTATGGCGTTTTGCCACGCCACGGCGCGGCCCTGATACAGCTGGTGGAGATGGAGGCAGAACTGGAGCAGCATCGCGCCCAGACCGGCACGGGCTACAACGTGGTACGACACGTTGATGTGCTGATCGCCATTGTGGGCGAGGCGGCTGCGCTGCGGGCCGCACAATCGGGCCCGCAGCTGGTTTCTTGAGGCAGCTTACATAAAGCTGTCGGGCTCTGCGGCCTTTCGTGTCGCCACAAAAGCGTCCAGCGCCTCGGTGATCGCGGGGTCCATGGCAGGCTGTACATAGTCGTTCAGCATTTTCTCGACACGGATACTGGCGAGGGTCTGCGTATCGCGCGCGCCCTCGTCTTCCCATGTCTCGAAAGGTTTGTAATCCAGCAGATCGGATTTCCAGAACGCCTGTTTGAAGTTTGCCTGCGTATGCTCGCAGCCCAGATAATGGCCACCAGGCCCTACTTCGCGGATCGCATCCATCGCCTGCGCATTGGTGTCCATCTCGATCCCGCGCGCCAGATGGTGCAGCGTGCCCAACTGGTCCGCATCCATTACAAACTTCTCGAAGGACGACACAAGACCCCCCTCCAGCCAACCGCAGGCATGCAGCATAAAGTTGACCCCCGAGAGCAGACCCATGTTCAGGCTGTTTGATGTCTCGTAAGCCGCCTGTGCATCCGGCAGCTTGGAACCGCAGAACGATCCGGCAGAGCGGTAAGGCAGGTTCAGACGCCGCGCCAGCTGGCCAGCACCATAGGTAATGTGTGCCGCTTCGGGCGTGCCGAAGGTAGGCGCCCCCGAGTTCATATCAATCGACGTCACAAACGCACCAAAAATCACCGGCGCGCCGGCCTTGATCAGCTGGCTATAGGCAACACCCGCCAGCCCTTCGGCCAACACTTGCGTCAACGTGCCCGCCACAGAGACAGGCGCCATCGCACCGCCCACGATAAACGGCGAGATGATGCAAGCCTGGTTGTTTTGTGCGTAAACCTCCAGCGCGCCCATCATCACATCGTCGAAGGTCATCGGCGAGTTGATGTTGATCAGCGACGTCATGACCGTGTTTTCCTGCACGAACTTTTCACCGAACAGAACACCGCACATATCCACAGAATCCTGCGCGCGCGATGGCTCGGTGACCGATCCCATAAACGGCTTGTCGCTCAGCGTCATATGGGCGTGCAGCATATCGAGGTGGCGCTTGTTCACCGCAATATCCGTAGGCTCGCAGACCGTGCCGCCGGAATGGTGCAGCCACTTGGACATATAGCCCAGCTTTACGAATTTGCGGAAATCTTCCATCGTCGCATAGCGGCGGCCACCTGCGGCATCGCGCACAAAAGGCGGGCCGTATACCGGCGCCAGTACAAGGCTGTTGCCGCCGACGACGACATTGCGATCAGGATTGCGCGCATGCTGGGTATAGGACGCAGGCGCCGTCTTGATCAGCTCGCGCGCCAACCCGCGCGGGATGCGCACCCGCTCGCCCTGCACATCCGCACCGGCCTTGCGCCACCGCTCCAGCGCACGGGGGTTTTCGGGAAAATTAACCCCGATTTCTTCCAGAATCGTCTCCGCGTTATACTCGATGATTTGCAACGCTTCTTCGTTCAAAATCTCGAAATTGGGGATATTGCGCTCAATATACTTCGCTGTCTCGAAAGAAACTGCGGTACGCTCGGCGCGCCGCGCGGCTCCCCCACCCCCACGAGTACGACGTGCTGCTTCTGTCATGTTTGGTCCCCAAATCAATATGCTGGCTTCCAGATAGCCGCAAACCCTGAACCGCCTGACGCGGATTACGGCGATGTAGGTAGAAAAGCGACATTCGCGCACGGCTTCCGATGTATTTTTCCGGTTGCCGCCGCGCGATACCCCCAAGCGGCAAATCCGTCTTGCCACCCTGCCCGCGCGCGCCTAATCAGGGCGCATGACACAACATACCCATGACCGCCTTCTTATCATCGACTTCGGCAGCCAAGTGACGCAGCTGATTGCCCGCCGCCTGCGCGAGCTGAATGTCTATTGTGAAATCCATCCCTATCAGAACGTCACCGACGCTGTGCTGGCCGAGATGGCCCCCAAGGCTGTGATCTTGTCCGGTGGTCCTGATTCCGTAACCCGCGAAGGCTCGCCGCGTGCGCCGGAGAGCCTGTGGAGCATGGGCATTCCGGTTCTTGGCATTTGCTACGGGCAGCAAACCATGATGACCCAACTGGGCGGCGAGGTGCGCGGCGGCAAAATTTCCGGCGGCGGCGGCACAGCTGAATTCGGCCGCGCAAAAGTGAGCAAGGCAGCGGACCTCGACTTACTTGCAGGATGGTTTGCGGAAGGCGACGAAATTGTCTGGATGTCGCATGGCGATCACGTTGCAAAAATTGCACCGGGGTTCGAGGTCTATGGCACCTCCCCCAACGCGCCCTTTGCGGTCCTCGCCGATGCGTCACGCCACTTTTACGGTGTGCAGTTCCACCCCGAAGTGCACCACACCCCGCGAGGTGCAAAGCTCTATGAGAACTTCGTGCGCATCGCGGGTTTTACCGGCGACTGGACGATGGATGCCTACAAAGACATCGCAATCGAGAAAATCCGTGCTCAGGTCGGCGACAAACAGGTGATTTGTGGCCTGTCGGGCGGCGTTGACAGCTCCGTGACCGCGGCGCTGCTGCATGAGGCCATTGGCGACCAGCTGACATGCGTTTTTGTAGATCACGGTCTGCTGCGGAAGGACGAGGCCGAAGACGTCGTGACCATGTTCCGCGACAACATGAACCTGAAAGTCATCTACGCCGATGAAAAAGACCTATTCTTGGGCGAGCTTGAAGGCCAGTCCGACCCTGAGACCAAGCGCAAGATCATCGGCCGCCTGTTCATCGACGTGTTCCAGAAATACGCCAACCAGATCGAGGGCGCGGAATTCCTCGCCCAAGGCACGCTCTACCCCGATGTGATCGAATCGGTCTCCTTCTCGGGCGGGCCTTCTGTGACCATCAAAAGCCACCACAACGTGGGTGGCTTGCCGGAGAAAATGGGCCTGAAACTGGTCGAGCCACTGCGCGAATTGTTCAAAGACGAGGTCCGCGCGCTGGGGCGTGAACTCGGTCTGCCGCCGTCCTTCATTGGCCGCCATCCCTTCCCCGGTCCGGGCCTTGCCATCCGCTGCCCCGGCGAGATCACCCGCGCCAAACTCGACATTCTGCGCGAAGCCGATGCCGTCTATATCGACCAGATCCGCAAGCACGGCCTTTATGATGACATCTGGCAGGCCTTTGTCGCCATCCTGCCCGTGCGCACTGTCGGTGTGATGGGCGATGGCCGCACCTATGATTTCGCCTGTGCGCTGCGCGCTGTAACTTCTGTCGACGGTATGACCGCCGATTATTACCCCTTTACCCATGAGTTTCTGGGCGAAACGGCCACGCGTATCATCAACGAAGTGCCGGGCATCAACCGCGTCACCTATGACATCACCTCCAAACCTCCCGGCACCATCGAATGGGAGTGACGCTGAGCGGTACACTCACCTGTGTGGCAGATGTCCAGGCTGCGCATGTGCGTGCCGCCTTGCCTGACCACATTGCCCTTACCCGTGCAGAGGCGGACTGTCTTTCGTTTCAAGTGACCCAAACCGCCGATCTGCGGGTCTGGAGCGTCTCCGAGCAGTTCACAGATGCCGCCGCGTTTGAGGCGCACCAATCCCGCGCCGCGGCCTCTGACTGGGCGCGTGAAACGGCGGGTATTGCGCGCGATTATAAAACTGACGGTTTGTAAAATTGACGGTTTGTAAAATTGACGGTTTGTAAAAATTGACGGCCAGTAGATGGGTGTGCTGTAGATGAATGTAATCCTCAAAGCGGCCCTGTGGATGACAGGGGCCATTGCGTCTTTTTCCTTTATGGCCGTGGCGGGGCGCGAATTGTCCGGCGATTACGACACCTTCGAGATCATGCTCTACCGCAGTCTGGTCGGCGTGATCATCGTGGTGGCCATCACTGCCTATAAAAACCGCTGGCACGAGATTCGTACCGATCAGTTCGGGAGGCATTTTGTGCGCAATATGTTCCATTTTACCGGCCAGAACCTGTGGTTTTATGCAGTTGCTGTTGTCCCCTTGGCGCAAGTCTTTGCGCTGGAATTTACCTCGCCGCTCTGGGTTGCCATCCTTGCGCCGCTGGTGCTGGGCGAAAAGATGACCCGTATCCGCGCGTTTGCCGCCGTGATGGGATTTATCGGCATCCTGATTGTCGCGCGCCCCAGCGTCGAGACATTTCACATTGGTCTTGCCGCCGCAGCACTGGCCGCGATTTTCTTTGCCATGACCAACATGCTGACCAAGCGGCTGACGCGCGACAATTCCATCACCTCGATCCTGTTTTTCCTCACCACGATCCAGCTGGTCTTTGGCCTGATTGCTGCGGGATATGACGGCGATATCGCCTTGCCCACCGCCGCAAGCCTGCCGTTTCTGGTGCTGGTCGGCTGCGCAGGCCTGCTAGCGCATTTCTGTCTGACCAATGCGCTGGCCATCGCCCCTGCGACTGTGGTTGTGCCGCTGGATTTCGCGCGCCTGCCGGTGATTGCTGTCGTCGCAATGCTGCTCTACGGCGAGCCGCTGGAGATTTGGGTCTTTGTCGGAGCTGCGGTAATTTTCTCGGCCAATTACCTCAACATCTGGAACGAGACGCGCAGACGCGCATGACACATGCGCAAGATACGGGTCGCTTGTTGCGCATGAACTCTCCAGTGTAACGCCATGACATCCCTGACCATATCCGCCCGCGTATGGGGCCTGATGGCCCTGCTTGCCCTGCTGTGGGGTGCCGTATTCCTGTCTGTGCGCATCGCACTGGACGAGATCCCGCCCCTGACCGTGGTCGCGCACCGCGTGGGCTGGGCCGCACTGGTGCTCTGGGGCTATGTGCTGCTGCGCGGGATGCCCCTGCCGCGCGGGTCCCGCGTCTGGATTGGCTTTGCCGGCATGGGCATCCTCAACAATGTGATCCCGTTTTCGCTGATGGCATGGGGGCAGCTCTACATCTCCTCGGGCCTCACTTCGATCTTCAACGCGACAACTGCAATTTTCGGTGTGTTGGTTGCCTCCCTGCTGTTGACTGACGAAGGACTGACACGACGCAAGGCCCTCGGTGTGGCCGTGGGCTTTGCCGGTGTGGTCATCGCCATCGGCGCCGACAGCCTGCGGGAATTCGACATCACCTCCCTGGCACAGCTGGCCGTGCTGGCGGGAACTTTGTCCTATGCTTTCGCAGGTGTCTGGGCGCGCAAGATGCTGGCAGGCCTTGCCCCGCAAGTGGCCGCGGCGGGGATGCTGACCACGTCTGCCCTGATCATGGTGCCGATGGCGTGGTATTTTGATGGACCCATCCGGCTGGACTTGCAGCCGCGCACCCTGCTGGCCCTCGCCTATGCCGCAATCGGGGCGACGGCGCTGGCCTATCTGCTCTATTACCGCGTGCTTACACTGGCGGGCAGCGGCAATCTGATGCTGGTCACGCTGCTGATAGCACCCATTGCGATTGTGCTGGGCGCGCTTGTGCTGGGAGAGACCCTGCCGGTCAATGCCTACAAAGGGTTCGCCCTGCTCGCGCTGGGACTGGTGATCATTGACGGGCGCTTGATTGACCGGATGCGGCCGCCGCGTTAGGGAAGAAGACCACAGGCCGGAGGCACCCATGCTCTACCCCGATGCAAACAGCTGGCGCACAGCACCCCGTAAATCCGTGATGTTTTTCGGCATGTCAGGACTGGGTAAAACCCATGTCTCAAAAATGCTGGTGCAACAGGGCGGCTGGTTCCACTATTCGGTTGATTACCGTATCGGCACGTCCGGTATGTACGGCCATATCAAGGACAACCTGATAGCACACGCCATGCGCGAGCCGTTCCTGCGCGACATGCTGCGCGCCGATGCGATTTATCTTGAGCCGAACGTGCATGACCATGACCTGAGCGCGGTCGCCGCTTATCTGGGCAAACCCGGCAATCCGGAACTGGGCGGCCTGCCTGTGGCCGAATATACCCGCCGCCAAAGCCAGTTTCGCGAGGCGGAAATTGCGGCCCTTGTGGACACTGCCGCCTTTATGGCCCGCGCACAGGAGTTATATGGCTATCCGCATTTTATCTGTGATACCGGCGGTTCCATATGCGAATGGATTGACCCGCAAGATGCCCAGGACCCGCTGCTTGAACAGCTGTCACAACAGTGCCTGCCTGTCTGGATCAAAGGCACGCAGGCCCACTCCGAAGATCTAATCCGCCGCTTTGACCGCGCGCCCAAGCCGATGGCCTATCACCCCGAATTTCTGGCCCGTGTCTGGACGCAATATCTGAGCGAAAACAATATGCAAGAAGGTGACGTTAATCCTGACGCCTTTATCCGCTGGACCTATGCGCAGGCGCTTGCCCACCGCCAGCCGCGCTATGCGGCTATGGCACGCAGCGGCATTACCGTGACAGCGGAAGAGATGCACGCGGCCACGACATCTGCCGCATTTGACGATCTGGTCGCCTCCAAGCTCTGAACACAAAACCGTGCACCGGCTTGAGCGTTTGCGCCCCCCGCTCTACCTATGCAACTGACTGACAAAGAAGAACCTGCCCATGCCCATCAAAATGCCCTCCGGCCTGCCCGCCTACGATGTCCTCACCCGCGAGGGGGTCAAGGTTATGGACGAAGATCAGGCCGCGCGTCAGGATATCCGGCCATTGCGCATCGCGCTGCTGAACCTGATGCCCAAGAAAATCCAGACTGAAAACCAGTTTGCCCGCCTGATCGGGGCGACCCCCTTGCAGATCGAGCTGTCACTGCTGCGTATGACCGACCACCAGACCCGCAACACCGCCGCCGAGCATATGGAGAGCTTTTACCGCCCCGTATCAGAGGTCTGGGACGAGAAATTCGACGGGCTGATCATCACTGGCGCCCCCGTGGAGCAGCTGGATTTTTTGGACGTCGATTATTATGCCGAGTTGGAGCGCGTGATGGACTGGACCCAGACCAATGTGCAATCCACTTTTGGCGTCTGCTGGGGCGGGATGGCGATGATCAACCACTTCCACGGCGTGAAAAAGCACATTCTGGAGGCCAAGGCATTTGGCTGTTTTCGCCATAAAAACATGGCTGCTACCTCGCCCTATCTCAACGGGTTTTCCGATGATTGCGTGATCCCCGTGTCGCGCTGGACCGAAATCCGGCAGGCGGAAGTGGACGCCCGCGCAGGTCTGCGCACCCTGCTGGCCAGTGACGAGGTGGGTCCTGCCCTGATCGAGGATCCCGCCCACCGCGCGCTGTATATCTTTAACCATTTCGAATATGACCGCGACACGTTGAAACAGGAATATGACCGTGACGTCATGGCGGGCACGCCCATTAACGTGCCGGTAAACTATTACACCAATGATGATCCGGCCCTGCCCCCTGTGAACCGCTGGCGCAGCCACGCGCATCTGCTCTTTGGCAACTGGATTCAGGAAATCTATCAATCAACGCCTTATGACATTGAAAAAATCGGTACGTAATATGCTCATCCTCGCCGCTGTTGTTCTGGCGTTTATCCTCGCGGTACAAGGGCGGGCAACTGCGCGCGAAACGGCGGCAGAGCGGAATTATCCGCCGCAAGGCCGGATGATCGACGTGGACGGCACGCCCGTGCATGTATTGGTCGCGGGCAGCGGGCCCGATCTGGTGTTGATCCACGGCGCCAGCGGCAATGTGCGCGACTGGACGTTTGATCTGGTGGACCGTCTGTCCGACCGCTACCGCGTGATCATGGTGGACAGGCCCGGTCTGGGCTGGACGGGTCGTTTACCCGGCAAATCCGGCGCGTGGAACATTGCACACGAATCCCCGATGGAGCAGGCAGCCTTGTTGCAAAAGGCGGTTGACATTGTGGGCGTGGAAAATCCCGTAATTGTTGGCCATTCCTTTGGCGGCGCCATCGCCATGGCCTGGGCGCTGGGCCGGCCGGAAGACACAAGCGCCGTGGTCATGCTGGCGGCTGTCAGCAATCCGTGGCCCGGCGATCTGGGCTGGACCTATACGGTTGTGGGGAGTGCTGCGGGTGGTGCGCTGCTGGTGCCAATCGCCTCGGCCTTTGTGCCGCAAAGCTATGTCGATGCCAGCGTCGAGAGTATTTTTGCCCCGCAGCCCGCGCCCGACGGCTATGCACATCATGTCGGTGCCGCGCTGGTGCTGCGCCGCGAAAGCATGCGGGCCAATGCCCAGCAGGTGAACTTTCTGCGCCCGCATATCGTGAAAATGGCGCAGCATTATGCAAGCCTCAAAATGCCGTTCGAGATTGTGCATGGCGATGCCGATACCATTGTGCCGCTCAGCGTGCATTCACAGCCCCTGTCGCAGCAGGTCGCGGATGCGCGGCTGACCGTGCTGCAAGGTGTGGGCCATATGCCGCATCATGCGGATCCGGAGGCGGTTATTGCAGCAATCGACCGTGCCGCTGCGCGTGGCCGTTTGCGTTAACCGCTCCGACATCGCATATTGCCTGAAACCTCTATCCGGAGCCGCCCCATGGACCTGCCTTTTGACGGCGCAATCAGCGCCTATTACAAAAACGATGCGCCCGAGCCGGTCCGTCAAGCCATCCGTTTGGCGGATAAGGAAGACATTCTGGCCGACAGTTATCCGCACAGCAGCCGGATGGGCCGCAAGCAATACGACCGTGAAATGGAAGCACTGCAAATCGAGCTGGTCAAGCTGCAATCATGGGTGCGCGAAACGGGCACCCGCATCGCCATCGTCTTTGAGGGACGTGATGCTGCGGGCAAAGGCGGCACCATTGCGCGGTTCCTGATGAACCTCAATCCACGTGCAGCCTCCGTGGTCGCCCTGAGCGCGCCAACGCAGGACGAGCAGACCCAATGGTATTTCCAACGCTATATCAGTCACTTGCCTGCTGCTGGGGATATGGTTCTGTTTGATCGCTCGTGGTACAACCGTGGCGTGGTCGAACCGGTGTTCGGTTTTTGCACCCCCGACCAGAACACGCAGTTCTTCAATCAGGTCCAGCCGTTTGAACAGATGCTGGTGGAAGACGGGGTACATTTGTTCAAATTCTGGCTGAATGTCTGCCGTGCCGAACAGCTGAACCGGATGCTAAAGCGCGAAAGTGATCCGCTCAAGCAGTGGAAGCTGTCCAGCATCGACGTGGAAGGCCTGCATCTGTGGAACGAATATTCCGCCGCCATTCAGGACACGCTGACGCGCAGCCATACCCCTCATGCGCCATGGACGGTCGTGCGCTCCGACGACAAACGCCGCGCGCGGCTGAACGCGATCCGTATTGTGCTGCACCGCTTTGACTATACGCGTAAAGATGCCGGCGCGATTGGCGAAATTGACACCTCCATCTGCGGCGGCCCCGAGATCTGGGATGTCTAAACGCGGCTACCATCACGGAAACTTGCGGCAGGCGCTGGTGGACGCGGCGCTGCATCTGATCGAGGCGCGTGGCCCCACGGGGTTCACCCTGTCAGAAGCTGCCAAGCAAGCAGGCGTCACCCCTGCGGCCGTCTATCGCCATTTCGAGGGGCGCGAGGACCTGATTGCGGAAGCCGCCCTGCAAGGCTACGAGATTTTCGGCGATCTGATGGAGTATGCATACCAAAGCCGCCAGCCCTCGGCGCTGCAAGCTTTCGAAGCGACGGGCCGCGCCTATTTGGCCTTTGCACGCAAATATCCCGGCCATTATATTGCAATGTTCGAGAGCGGCGTGCAGATCAACCGCTCGGCCACTTTGGCTTTGGTCGCGAACCGCGCCAAGTCAGTGCTGGAGCAAGCTGCAAGTGATCTAAGCAAGCATATTCCACCCGAAAAACGCCCCCCCGCTTCGATGGTTTCGGCCCATATCTGGGCGATGAGCCATGGCGTGGTCGAGTTATTTGCCCGCAATTCCCCCGGTCGCGCTTCGCCCTTCCCGCCCGAAGACCTGCTCGAATCAGGGATTGGTATCTATTTGCGCGGTCTCGGGTTGATTGCGCCCGACACCTAGACGCGACACCTAAGCCGCGATCAGCACGCCCTGCATGGCCTGTGCCGCAATCGTAAACGAGCGTTTGCGCGCCGTATGATTGTGGATCTGGCCTGTCAGGATCACCTCGTCGGGCCGGTATTTCGCCACCAATGCCGCCAGTTGCCGCTCGACCGTCTCGGGACTGCCCACAGCCGAAATCCGCAGCGCCTCATCCACACCGCGCCGCAAGGCCGGCCCGATCTGCGCATCAATATCGCGGACAGGGGCGGGCAATTTACCGGGCGTGCCGCTGCGCAAACGCGCAAAAGCCTGCTGCACAGAGGTGCGCAAATATTCTGCCTCGCCGTCTGTCTCTGCCGCGACCACATTGACAGCCAGCATGAATTTGGGTGCAGACAAGGTGGCGGAAGGCTTGAAGTCACGGCGGTAAATAGTGCTGGCATCCTCCAGCGCGTCGGGCGCGAAATGGGAGGCGAATGCATAAGGCAGACCGAAATGCGCGGCAAGTTGCGCACCATACAGCGATGAGCCGAGAATCCAGACCGGCACATGAGTGCCCTGTCCCGGATGGGCCTGCACGGGCGCCCGCGGATCAGCATCGCTCAGATATCGCATCAATTCAGCGACTTCCGCGGGGAAGTTATCCTCGCCCGTGCGCCCGCGCCGCATCGCCTGCCAGACTGCATGATCGCCACCGGGTGCGCGCCCCAGCCCCAGATCAATCCTGTCGCCATAGAGCGTGGCCAGCGTGCCGAATTGCTCGGCAATGCTCAGCGGCGCATGGTTGGGCAGCATGATACCGCCCGCACCCACACGAATGGTCTTGGTTTTGCCCGCCACATGACCAAGCAATACAGAAGTCGCCGCCGACGCGATGCCGGGCATATTGTGATGTTCTGCCATCCAGTAGCGGTGATAGCCAAGGCCTTCGGCATGTTGCGCCAGATCAGCAGAATGACGCATGGCATCCGCAGCGGTACTGCCTTCGGGAACGGGACACAGATCAAGGATGGAATATTTCACGGGCAATCCTTTTTAGCTAAGTTGAATATAGTCATGCAGCTTCGTTCTTGAAAGCCCGCATCATAGAAATTGCCAAGGCCCTTTGTGATTGACTGCTCACGCAGGCTTACACTCCGGATTTCCGAATTTCGTCAGGCAGACCGCCCGAGTACATTGGTTGATCTGTATATCCCGTCTTGGCTTGTTGCGATCCACAGTACGCACGGCAGGCAAGGTATAATACTCGGTCCGCATCACCTGATTACAGGTCACAAAATTGCCGCTTCCTGTGCAGGTCGTCTGGCCTGTCGGGACCTGCCTGCTATGCGACTGGTTATAGAGTTCCTGCTCGAACTTCGGCGGCACTTTTGTCAGCCACGTGGAGGTGCACATGTCTTTTTCCGCACGAAATTCGGGTGTGCCACAGCTGGTCAAAAAGGCAAAAACCAAAAAAGAACCCCTGATTTTGCTCATTTTATACACCCTTTCGACCGGCAATGGCCCTGACACCAGACTACAGTGCAGGCGATCTTCAACACAATGACAATCCAGCGTCTCGTCTTGCAAAATTCTATTTCAAACATACGCAACCGGCGTCGCATCAACTGTGCGACCTTTTGAAAAAATTGGAATGCCACCACAGAAGTGATCCATCTTTCGGGATATAAACATCCCCGGTTTCAAACGGACCAAAGGATGGCTGCAAAGCCGGAGGCGCCCGAGGATATCATGCAAAAGCTGCCGCAGGTTGACGTTTTGCAAGAGCAAGGCAATTTGGTTTCATAGGCTGTGCGACAGATTGGCGTGGCAGTTCAGCCTGTTATCACGGCAAAAGAGTATGGCAGAGTGAACTGTGATCAGCTCAAACGGCTGAAAGACCTTGATACCGAAGACGCGCGGCACACGCGCAGTGTCGCGGACCTGTCCTTGGACAAGATGATCCCCACCAAGGCCGCCCGGAGAAGGTCCAAGCCCTGCGCGTTGCCCTCTTTGGTGTATGTGATTATGCGCTGGCCGCACCCTTACACCAGCGTCGGATCCCATAGCACATTGCGCTATCGCCCACCGGCACCAGAAAGCAGGAAGCTTGGTGAGCCTGAATTTACCTTTGACGTGGCGTCCCAGTCGCAGGGTGACCAAAAGGTCATGCAGCACCTCGATCGGCGGGAACTTTTATTCGTTGATGACATTGTTGTCGTGGAACATTTCTGCCGCGCGGCTATTTGACCCGTCAATGCAGGCCAAAGCGGTTTTTCCAGTTTGGTCCTGATCTGGAATGACAATGCAAAAAATCCCTGAAGGGCATTAGGCTTTTATTAGGGTCCGTGGACATTGATCTTGAAGCAATGAGCGCGGCGGCAAGGTGCCAAGACGCGGCATAGCTACTTTCTGTTTTATCATATCTGGTTGCTATACCTCTGAATTCCTTGATCTTTGCGAAGTAGTTTTCCACCAGGTGCCTCCACTTGTAGACCTCGGTATCGTAGTCGCGCTGCACCGTGCGATTTGCCTTGGGAGGAATGACAGCCTTGGCACCTCGCGCATTGAGGTCTTGCAACGGCCAATCCGCGTCAAATGCCTTGCCTGCGAGCCGTGCATCAAATGAGATATCTTTGATCAGTGGTGCAACACCCTTCATGTCGTGAGTTTGGCCTGGCAA